>Ga0207754_100016_pt1 | contig 229914 bp, 210 predicted proteins | sample A23E1SouthBayCA_FD_187728 | JGI IMG/M metagenome (GOLD analysis project Ga0207754, IMG submission 187728) | Aerobic enrichment media microbial communities from Eden Landing Ponds, California, USA - A23 E1 (SPAdes) | ecosystem: Environmental > Aquatic > Marine > Unclassified | place: Emeryville... | reverse complement strand
TCGTCGAGACCGGACCGGCCGAGCAGCTCATCAACGATCCCAAACACCCCTACACGAAGGTGCTTCGGTGGGCCACGCCGGACCTCTCGCTGCAGGAGGCCGGCGACATGCCCATGCGCAAGATCGATATTCCGGACCCGATCAATCCGCCGTCGGGCTGTCGGTTCCACACGCGCTGTCCCGAAGCCCGTGAGGTCTGCAAGCGCGAGACACCAGACAACTATCAGATCAACGGCCAGCAGGCGGCCTGCTTCCGCCGTGACGAGTCCCACGAGTACTGGGACAGTCCCGAGCTGATGGACTGATACGGTCGGTTGTCGACGGTTCACAGATCGACTGCACGACTGCGTCCGGTCGATCTGGGAACCAGCTACGACACGCCTGATGGCGACGGCCCATCTACGGAACGCTGGGCTCTCGCTGCACGTTTTCTTTGCGTCAGAGTCACCGCGAAGAGGGATCGCTTCGAGACGTCGTCTCGGTCGCTAGAACTCGCAGGACGCTGCGGGCTCTTCGTCACAGGGCGGTTCCATGTTCCGGCGACCGTCCCGCAACTCGAAGTAGTTGCCGACGGAGTCGGTCTCGGCCTGCCCGCGGACGACCGGGACCGCACGTCGGGCCTGGTGATCGCAGGCCCGCATCTGCTCGCCGCCGGCACCGAGTGCGTACTGGTACCCTTCGAGCGTGTCTCCGAGAGCGTCTGAATCGAACGTGCCGGCCGCTTCGACGGCGCTCGCCCACAGGAGCACCTGGCCGTAGGCGTTCTGGGCCGGCCCCGGTGGCACGAGCGAGGTGGTCCCGACAGTACCGCCGTACTCGCTCTGGTACGTGTCGCTGAAGGTGTTCGACAGTGGCGTATCGAGGTTCTCGTGCCAGCCGACCGTCCCGTAGATGCCGGCGACACGCTCGCCGAGGGAATCGGCGACCGACTGTGTGAGGAAGGGGACGACGATGATGGTGTCCTCGGAGAGCACTTCCTGTGCCTGTTGGACGGCATTGACGGCGTCGAGGCCGAAGAGATCGAGGAACACGATGTTGACACGGTTCGTCGCGGCCTCCCCCAGTGCGGATTCGAAGTCGGTCGTCCCCGACCGAACGGCGACGTTCCCACGTGGCGTCCACTGGATGTCCGACCCCGAGACGTAGTTGTTGACGGCGTCGACCAGGTCGCGTCCTTCCGGTGCGTCGGTGTTGACGTGGAAGAAGTACTGGGTGCCGTCGGTGTGTTCGTCGACCGAGGGGATCAGTGACCGAACGAGCGTCGTGGAGTTGAACAGCTCACGGTAGACGTGTGGTGAGCAGTTGCTCCCCGTCAGTTCGTCCAGCGTCGACGTCCCCACGAAGTACGGAACGGCGTACTCGTCGGCCAGATCCCGGTGTGTCCTGGCGACGTTCCCGGAGACGCCGCCGGTAAACATCGCCAGGTCGTCTGCCTCGAGGTGCTGGCGGACGTTCGTTTCGGCGGTCGAATCGTCGCCTTCCGTGTCCATGATGATCGATTCGACGGTGTTTCCCAGCACCCCGTCGGCAGTGAGATTGTCGAACTCTTCGACGTCGACGAGTCCACCACCGTTGTTGAGATGCTTGATCGCCAGTTCGAACCCCTTGCGTTCGTGTTTCCCGATCGGGGAGTAGCGCCCGGATTCGGGGGTCGAGAGCGCGATCGTGACCGTTCCGTCGTCCGTCTCGGTCGGAGACAACGAGCCGTCAGATCCAATACAGCCTGCTACCGCGAGTGTCCCGGTTCCACCCACCGACTGGAGCACGCGACGCCGAGTCACGCGCGAGTCGGAGCCACCACTGTCGTCCGATTCCATGGAATATGATTGGCAAATCATGACATATATCGTTTTGGGTAGAATCCGCACGTATTTCGGCCCAATGACGCTTTGCTCCGCCCGGACAGCCGTGATACCAAGGTTCTTGATCGAGTAGGGTAACCGTCCTGTATGTCCTTTCGTCAGGAACTGATCACGACGCTGTGTGACTCCACGCGGTTTATCAAAGCGATGGCGACGCTGATGATCTTCTTCGGACTCCTGTCCGCGATCACGCTGGTGATCGGCGAACCCGGATCGGGATCGTACGCGCTGGCGATTATCAACTTCGTCCTGGCCATCCTCTTCGTGTCCGTACTGACGGGACTGTTCTGGTACTGTCGGCAGCGTCCGGACGCGTACTAACGTCGAACCTCGGACGCTGACTCCGGCACAGACGAACTACTGTCGTGTTGTACTGGCGACCGACGCCACGGGATCGACGATCGCCGGGACCTATCTCCAACCGTCCGGCTCAGTTCTGTGTCTCGTTTTCGATCCAGTCTGCGGTCTGGGCGGCCATCTCTCGGAGGTCCTCACTGCTGTCTCTGTCGTCGGCGAGTTGCTTGAGGGGGTCGACTGCTCGATCGTCACTGCTGAAGCCCAGCGCCTTGACGGCGCGGGCCTGCACCTGTTCGCTGGGGTGATCGAGCAGGTCGAGCAGCGTGGGGACGGCGTCTTCGATCGCGATCGGATCGCGTTCGCCGATCGCAGCGAGGGTGTCGACGGTCGCGGCGGTGACGGTTCCGTCCGCGTCGTCGAGGGTCGCGAGGAGTTCGTCGACGTGCTCCCGGCCGGCGGACGGGTCTGACTGGACGGCCTCGTACAGCAGGTTCCCGGCGACGCCGCGCGCCAGGAACTGCTGTTTCTGTTCTTCTTCGGCGATCGCGCGGAACTGGTCGGTGAGTTCTTCGCTGCCGAACGCTTCGTCGGGCATCCCGTCGGTCGGGTCCTCGAGGTCGTTCTGGATGACCGACACCAGGAGTTCGACGTGGGGCACGAGCCACTCCGGGTGCTCCTCGGCGACCGGCTGGAGGGCTTTCGCGGCGAAGGTCTGTGTCCGCGGTATCTCGTCGTAGAGGCAGCTGACCAGTGGTTCGACGAGGGGCTCGATCTCGTCGAGGTGGTCTTCGGCCAGGAGCAGTGCGATCGAGATTGTCTTGTTCGTCACGTTGACGTGGTCGCTCTCGATGGCCGCAGCGATCTCGGGGAGTGCGGGGACCACCGATTCCGGGTCCTCGTCAGCGAACGTGAGCATGATCTCGGCGGCCTGGTCTCGAACCATCCCGGTCCCGTTCACCAGGGCGTCCCGGACGAGTTCGAAATCCACGTCGTCCCGGCTGACAGATTCGGGATCGACGTCGAGAAGATCGTCCGTGGTAGCGTCTGACATTGTACTTTATTCGGGGGTGGGAGACGGATATACGTAACGAAAGGGTCGTCGAATCGCGAGTGTCCGGGCTCGCCTCCCGGCGGTCGTCACCGATCGGCGGTCGAGGGAATCGATTCGACTCGTTCGATCGCTTCGATCACGTCCGACGCCGAGACGGTTCGGGGGAGGAGGTTGTACGCGAGTCCGTCGTGTGCGTCGCGACCGAGCGACTGGATCGTCGCCTCGCTCGCCTCGACGCCGAGGTTAGAGAGCGTCATCGCTTCACCGAGCGATTCGTACCACCGCTTGAGCGAACGCAGTTCGGGCGTCGCCTGCCCGAGCAGCGCCTGGGTCACCAGCACACCGTAGGCGACGCGTTCGCCGTGGTAGGAATCAGCCTGCACGGTGCCATACGAGAGCAGCGTGTAGCAGAACACGTGGGGCAGTGTCAGGTACGATCGGTCACTGAGGAGGCCGACCGCGACCCCGGGACCGGCGATCGCTGCTTCGCTGGCAGCCGCCAGGGCCGGCGTCACTTCGTCGGCCCGTGCGTCCGCTATCGCCGGGCCAGCGTACGTCCGGAGCAGATCGGCGTACACCTCCTGTGCGACGGAGCGTCCTAGTGTTGCCAGAGGACCGAGTTCGTCCTCGGCCATCAGCGCCGTCTCGAAGAACTTCGCGGAGGCGTCCATGACGCCGTTGGCGAGGTATCGCGCCGGCGCGTCGGCCACGACGGACGGATCGAGGAAGAGCGCGTCCGGACAGCACGATAGTCGGACTCCACCCCGGTAGCGTCCGTCCTCGTCGTAGACGACCGAGAGCGCTGTCCAGGCGGCGCTCGTGGCCGCGTTCGTCGGCACCGTCACGATCGGACAGCGGCCCTCGGCGACGAGTTTCGCGGTGTCAAGCGCTTTGCCGCCGCCGACGCCGACGATCAGATCCGTATCGTCCGCGAACGCCTCGCGGTGGCGTCGGACGGCGGGCACCGTACACTCCCCCTCGAATGAGCGGTGCTCGTACTCGACACCTGCGTGCTCGAGTGCGGTCTCGACCGTCTCACCGACGGCGGCGTCCCCGCTCGGGCTCGCCAAGATCCCGACCGACGACACGTCGCCGCGGTCGCGGACGGATGCCTCGATCTGCTCTATCACACCCTCACCGACCGTGTACTGACGGGGTGCGACCCGAAGCGATTCCGCTGGTGTCCCCACCCGATCGAGTCCGACCGCGGCGACGAGGTCTTCCGTTGCAGGCATGGTCGTAGGGGTCTCTCCCGGCGTAATAGTCGTTTGGGTGCGTGCTGCCCCAAGACATATACCCACCCTCGACCCAGACCGGGCACGATGCGCGACACTATTCGCGGCGTTGGGGCGGCAGCCGGCGGGGGAATCGCAGCGTACGTACTGGGATACGTGTTCACGTACGTGTTGGCGGGGTCAGCTATCCAGGAGTCCGACCTCAATCAGATCGTCGAGGCGCTGGGTAAAGACGGGGTCGCCTGGAAGCTCGTCGGCTGGATCTTCTACAACGCCCACGGGGCGACCACGACGCTCGACGTCGACGTGCCGCTGATCGGCGGGACCGAGGTCGTCAACTACGTCGTCCAGTCGAACGGGCTCTCCCCGGTCCTGTACGTGGTTCCGCCGGCCCTGTTGATCGCCGCCGGCCTCTTCGCCGTTCGGGCCGCCGGCGCGACCGATCTCGGGGACGCGCTGAAGTTCGGCCCGGCCGTCGCCGTCGGCTACCTCCCGTTGGCGGTCGTCGGTGCGCTCCTGTTCACGATCACCGTCGAGTCGTCGTCTGGCGGGCCAACGCTCGTGCCGGCGATCGGGTTGGCCGGCCTCCTCTACCCGCTCGTGTTCGGGACGATCGGGGCGCTCGTGGGCGTCGGACTCGCGGGAGGCGACACGGAACTCGATACTGCCGGTGAAATCGGGGAGTGATCGTCGGCACGCATCGACACTGGTTCGTCGCTACAGGTCGCAGGACGCGGCGGGCTCCTCGTCACAGCCGGGTTCGAGGCCCCGCTTGCCACCACGCAACTCGAAGTAGTTACCGACCTCGTCGGTCTCGGACTGGCCTCGGACGATCGGGACCGAACGCACCGACTGGTGATCGCACGCGCGCAGTACCTCGCCGCCAGCCCCCAGCGCGTACTCGATTCCTTCGAGTTCGTCGCGGACCGCCGTGGCTTCGAAGCTCCCGGCCCGCTCTACAGCCAGGGCATAGAGGATCACCTGGCCGTAGATCGTCTGTGCCGGGCCCGGTGGGACGACGCTCTCCGAGCCGATCTGGCCGTACTCGCGCTGGTAGGTCTTGCTGAACTCGTGAGAGAGCGGCGTGTCGAGGTTCTCGTGCCAGCCGACCGTCCCGTAGATACCGGCGACACGATCCCCGAGCGAGTACGCGATCGACTGCGTGAGGTAGGGAACTGCGATCACAGTGTCGTCCGACAGCGTGTTTCGCGCCCACTGGATCGCGTTGACGGCGTCGAGGCCGAACAGATCGAGGAACACGATCGTGATGTCGGACAGCACCTCCTCGTTGATCGCAGACTCGAAGCTCGTCGTCCCCGGCAGGACCGGGATGCCGCCCGTCGGCCGCCACGAGAGGTCACTGTTGCTGATGACGTCGTCGATCGACTCGGAGAGGTCCTCCCCCTCCGGTGCGTCGGCGAAGATGTGGAACGTCTTCTGATCGCTTCCGACGTCGGCGGCGATCTCGGAGACGAGTGCGCGGGCAATTGTCGTGGAGTTGAACAGTTGCCGGTAGACGTGGGGTGAACAGTTGCTTCCGGTGAGTTCGTTCAGTGTCGACGAACCCACGAAGTACGGCGTCTCGTACTCGTCGGCGAGGTCGCGGTGGGTCCTGGCGACGTTTCCAGCGATACCGCCGGTGAACATCGCCAGCGCGTCGTTCTCGAGACGGGGCCGGAGGTTCGTCTCGGTCGTCGAAGCACTGCTCCCGGAATCCAGTACGGCGCCCTCGATAGTGGTGTCCAGCACGCCGTCACCGGAGAGCGCGCCGTACTCAGAGACGTCCACGAATCCGCCGCCCTCGTTGAGGTGCTTGATCGCCAGTTCGAAGCCGTTGCGCTCGTGGTCTCCGACCGGAGAGTACCGCCCGTTTTCGGCTGTCGAGAGGGCGAACGTGACCGAATCGTCGCCACTGCTCGTCTCCGTCGACGACCCTCCGGATCCCAGACAACCAGCCAGTGTCAGTGTCCCGGCTCCACCGATAGATTCGAGCATGCGGCGCCGTGTCACGCGAGAACTACTACTTCCACTGCTGTCAGATCTCATTAGATACCGATGATAAACGTCAGCATATACCGCTTTGGATTCCTGTTAGAGAACGGACTCGTGGAATCGATCTCGACGATGTGCCGACGACGGCCTCGAAGCGCACATGGAGACGCTGTCGTGTCCAGCCAACGATCCTGCGGCGATCGGTGAGCCCCTCGAACGTAGCGGCCGTCGAGAGTTGCTCCGGTACGCTTTTCAGCACCTCTATCGGTAACATGAGGTATGGCACGGGGGCCGCGGGAACAGCTGGCCGAGAAGATGGCGGGCGAGATCGCACTCAGCGACGAGCCGGGTGAGACCGTCCGCAAGTGGCGCACGGACTTCGAGGTGAGCCAGACCGGCCTGGCCGACGCCCTCGAGGTGTCGCCCTCGGTCGTCTCGGACTACGAGAGCGGCCGGCGGGACAACCCCGGTATCGGCGTCGTCCGCCGAGTCGTCTCGGCGCTGCTGGACATCGACGAGACGCGTGGTGGCGAGCACATCCGCCAGCACGCTCGCGTGCTCTCTGCAGGCTTCGACTCGGACGTGGTCCACGACCTGGGCGAGTACACCGCCAGAGTGCCCCTGGATCGCTTCTACGACGCCATCGACGCTACCGAGGTCGTCAGCGGCGAGAACGATACCGTCGCGGGCCACACCGTCATCAACTCCATCGCGGCGATCACGCGCCTCTCGTCGGACGAGTTCTACCAGCTCTACGGTCAGTCGACCAACCGGGCGCTGGTGTTCACCGAAGTCACGCGCGGGGAGTCGCCGCTGGTCGCGCTCCGGGTCGTCACGCCGACGCCCAACGCCGTCGTTCTCCACGGCCTCCAGGCGGAGACCCTGTGGGACCACGCGGCCGATCTGGCCCGTATCGACGGGTTCTCGCTGGCGGTCACCGACACGGAACTGGACGCGATGCTGGCGGGACTTCGGGATCTGCCGTAACCCCACGTTTTTCCGTCGTTCGAGAGAGCGACGCTCTCTCGTGATGAGCGTGGGACTCGCTGAGTCCCACGAACCATGCGAACGGCGTCGAAGCCGCCGTGAGCAGATGACAAAAGACGCCGAACGGCGTCTTTTGAACCACTTCGGGTGCGCTTCGCGCACCATCTGCTCACGGACCAGAGGCCCGTTCGCATGGTATGCGGGACCTCCGGTCCCGCACTACTCGCGCAAAAACATGGTCCACGCGAGCGAAGCGAGTGTGGGCTCGGAAGTCGAGCGGAGCGAGTCTTCCGGTGGCGAAAAAGGCTGGAGCCTCGCTCCGCTCGGCTCCAGTGAATCACGCGAATTTCCGGGTCCTTCGGACCGCTCGTTCGCGCGATACCGCTACAACCCAGTCAAACCAGTTACAGATTGACCAACGGGGTTGGCGCGCGCTGTTGCTCGCTCCGTCGAGCGACGACACTGTGCGAGGGATGAACGAGCAAAGCGAGTGAATCGGATGGGGAGGTCTGTGGTGCGGTGCTGTCCTGCGGTGTCGTGTGGTGTAGTCCTGGTGGAATGAACGGGCGAAGGACGCTCGACGGTTCTGTGCGGGATATTCTCCCTTCGGTCGAATAGTGCCCGCGCAGAACCGTCGAGCGGGCAGAGGGCGTTCAGTGGTCCGTCACTCCAACGCCGGCGGCGCGACCGGTTCGATACCCCGCTGCTCGAAAAAGTCCTGCAGGAACGGTGTCCTGGCCTCGACTTCCTCGGGCGTGTGCGAGTCCGAGCCGACGGTCGTGGGGAGCTCGTACTCGCGGAGCACGTCGAGAAAGGGATCGGTGGGATGGACGAGGTCGAGGTCTGTCAGCGCCCGTCCAACGTTGATCTCCGGGATCGTCCGCGAGTCGGCGAACGCGTCGGCGACCCGGCGATACTGGCGCTCGGTCGCTCGTCCAGCCAGCGGCGGTGTCCGTTCGATCAGGTCCGGGTGAGCGGCCACGTCGAACAGTTCCGACTCGATCAGCTGGACGAGCCGGTCGAAGTAGTCGTCGACCAGCCGATCCAGTTCGGCGTCGCTCCGGTCGGCGTAGTTCGAGGGGATCTGGACGTTGGCGTCGTCGAGTTCGTGGACGCTCCCGATAGCGTAGTCGAAGCCCGCTTCGTCGAGGAAGTCGGCGATGGCGCCCTCGTCCCGTGGGTCGTAGTCCATCTCGACGCCGTCGTAGATTGCCACGTCCGATTCGGCACGAAGCGACTCGATGGCGTGCCGCCGGCGCTCGTAGGTCACGTCGAGGTTGAACGCGTAGCGGGCCCGCTCCTCGTGGCGACGCTCGCGCTCGGTGACAGTGCAGTGGTCGGTGAAGCCGATCCCCTCCAGCCCCGCCGTCTCGGCGGCCCGGACCATGTGGAACATGTAGCGCCCGTCGGAGTAGTTCGTGTGGGCGTGGTAGTCGTGCACGTCTACAGAGAGCGGTTCGACGGCAAAGTCGGTTGTGGCGCGGGACCAGGAAGGGTTAATTCCCCGCCGGTCGTGTCAGCCCGCATGGCCTCGCGAACGACGACCCTCCTCCTGACCGGATTAGTCGTGCTGAGTGGCCTCTCCGTGGCCGCTGGTGCGGTGATCGACGCGCCACCGACGCTGACCGTCGAGAACGAACGCAACACTACCCACGAGGTGACCGCCTACACCATCGCCCAGAGCGAATCCCCGATGCAGTTGAACTTTGCAGTGACAGCCGACGACGGCGACCGCCGGCTCGTGACGCTCGAACAGCTCTACTGGCCGGGCGAGTTCAGAAACGTGACGCTGGCTGACCAGGGAATCCCGGCACAGCAGGTCACCGTCGACCCGGGCGAAAACGTGACGACGACGATCGACGCCTGGACGCCGGGCAACGTCACGATCTACATCGCCCAAGATCTGGGTGCGAACCGGGAGCACGTACACACCCGGATCGTCTCGTGCACCGAACGGGAGCAGAACCACCGGATCACGCTCAAAGACGATGGTGCCAGTGGCGGCTACACCTGCGCGTCGAGTCTCGACTGGTTTCTGCCGTGACCGGCAAACGGTGACGCCGCTGGCTACCGGCCGCGATTCTCGGCCACGTCGCCCCGGACCACGACGGCGACCGTGACTGCCTGGAACGGCGCGGAGATGGCCGTACTCAGGAACCCACCTGCGACGGGGACCAGCGCCAGCCCCCACGCACCCAGTCCGAACACGAGCACCAGACCGAACAGCTGGGTCCGCTTACCGCTGGCCGTCGTGATACTCTCGCGTAGCGCCGTCACGATGTCGTGGCCGGCGGCGAGGTAGCCCGGCAACGGGAACAACGAAACCAGAACGAGAGCGGCGACCACGAAGACGAGCAGCGTCAGTGGCAGGCTTCCGGGGGTGAACTCGACCTGACCGACCAGGGCGGACGGGAGCGTGAGCGCGGCGAAGACACCGAGATACCGACCCAGTGACCCGACCCCGGCATCTGCGTCCAGTGTGCGGCGAATCGTTAGCCAGCCGGCGACGCCGATCGCCAGCGTGACCATCAGCTCCAGGGTTACTGCGCCCAGGAAGTAGGCCAACTCGAGATCCACGAGCGCCCCAACGTACCTGTCCGTGCGGGCCACGCCTTGTGGAAAGATAGAGTACTGGAGGCTGGCCGTGTCGGCTCGCCACCCCGGCGTCCCTGCGGGAATCGGATCCCACCGACGGAGCCAGTCGGCCAGCGAGACCAGCACTCCGACGACGACGAACGGGCCGACGAGCGCGGGGTCCCGGCTGACCTCTCCGAGCGCGGCTCGCAGGACGGACACCACCGTCGTCGGGTGTTGGGCGTCGCTGGACTCCCCGGACACGATCGTCACACCGTCAGGCTCTCGGTTCATGCGACCGCCTCCAGTGCGATCACGCGCTTTCGATTGGCCGCGTACAGCACGCCGTCGCCGACGATCGGGGCCGACAGCGGGACCTGGGCGGGGCGAAACGTCAACAGTCGCTCGCCGCTCGCAGCGTCGATCCCAACCAGTTCGAAGCCGGAGCGGACGGCGTACACCACGCCGTCCGCGACGACGGGCGCACTCTTCCCGACGAACGGCGTCGTCCACAGCACCTCGCCGCTCGTGAGGTCCACTGCGTGCATCGATTCCCGTTCGTCCACCGCAAAGACGGTCCCCTCGGCGACGGCCGGGACGCTGTCAGTCACGTTCGCGTCGAGGTCGGCGGTCCACACTGGGCTCCCGTCTGCGGCATCGAGCAACCGAACGTCCTCGCGAGTCTGGACGACCACTCCTGCCCCCGTCGCGACCGGTGAACTGACCATCTGTTCGTCGATCTCGCGGGACCACTCCCCCCGGTCTCGGCACGATAGGCCGCCACCTGCCCAGGCCAGGCCGTCGCGAAGACCTGCCCGTCCCGGATCGCCGGGCGCTGGAACGACGAACTGCTCTCCTCTGTATCGAAGGCGACCCGCCAGTCGACGCTACCGCTCCCAGGATCCAGTGCGACGAGCGACTCAGTGCCGGGAACGGCGATGTAGATCCTCCCGTCGGCGACGACGGGCGTCGGCGGCTCGGGCGGGCCGAAGAAGCCCGGTTCCCAGGTTGGTCCGGTCCAGCGCTCGACGCCGAGACACTCCTCGACCAACGGCACGTCGATCCCGCCGCCCCCGTTCAGGCCGAAGACGCTCGTGGGCGCACTCACGGCCAGTGTCGCGGTCTCGTAGATCGAGGCCGAGGCGCGTGCCGGACTCGACTGATAGGGGCCCGGTGCCCCGAACAGTCGTTCACCGCTCTCGGGGTCCAGCGCGAGCAGGCCGTTGCCGGCCGCGTAGAGTCGCCCGTCGACGCTGATCGGCGTGGTCGTCCCCCGGAACCAGTCCGTCGAGTCGTGTTTCCAGGCTACTGTGAGCTCGCCGCGTGGTCCTGTTGTGGAAGGATGGTGGGCCGTTCCGGCCGCATCGTAGCGGTTCATCGGCCAGCTAACCGTTCCTGTGGATGATTCGGACTGTGCGCCGACGAGTGACCCGCCGACTGCGCCGGCGACGGCGAGGCCGGCAGACGCGAGCAACCGTCGTCGAGTGGAGGGCATCACCGAGCGGCTTCAGGCGGTAGACAATAATGACTGCCGATTCGACGGGGCAGGGACCCGAGCCGAAAAACGCCGATAGCGCACGTACCGACACTGCCGCTATCTAGCGCACGTATCGGTACTTCCGCTCGCCCATCCGGCCCGCTACCCACCTTTTTCCGCGTCGGGTAGCTCACTCCGTTCGCTGCCGCTCGCGCAAAAACGTGGGCGAAAAACGGATCGCTCGCTCTGCTCTCGATCCGGCCAGCGATCTAGCGCACGTACCGGTACTTCCGCTCGCCCATCCGGCCCCAGCCGTCGAAGACGAACTCTTCGCTCGGCGTCGTCAGCTCTTCGACGTCGGCGTAATCGTCGGTGTCGTGGTTGTGCACGTCGTGGATACGCTCGTACTCGTCGAAGGAGATGTCGTAGCGCTCGGCGAGTTGATCGTCGATGTTCAGCGCGGCGATCTCCTCTTCCCAGCCGTCGACGACGGTCTCGGCGTGGATCTCGGCCTGTGCGCCAGAGCCGTAGGAGGCCACGAGCAGTTTCGCGCCGGTCATGTCGCGGTCGTTCTCCAGCGCGTGCTTGAGGCCGGCGATGCGGGCGACGTGTACGGAGCCGGTGTACCAGTTGCCCACGTCGCGGGCGATCTCCAGTGTCGGTTCGATGGTGTCGGCGTACCACGCCTGATAGCGCTCGGTCTCGGTCAGGGCGTCGGTGTATTCGGTGACTGCGTCGAAGAACTGTTCCTGCGTCTTGAACTCCTCGCGGCGAGGCTGGCGGCCGATCTCTTCGGCCAGAGCCAGTTCCACGTCGGTGTCGCGGCTGATGTGGCGATAGCCCAGCGCTGCGGCTTTCCGGACCATCCCCGGGAATGGGGTGTGGAACGGGACGAGCGCGAAGTCTTCGGGGTGGAGTTCGACGCCCGCGCTTTCGAGGTCCTGCAGGGCCTCGCGCATCCGGGCGAGGTAGACCTTCATCGACCGCTTGCCGTCGACGGAGGGGAACTGCTGGTTCGGTTTGAGGAAGTCGGTCTCGTCGGCGCTGCCAAAGCCCTGTTCGGTCGAGAGTTCGACCAGATCGGGGTCCTCGTCGACGAGCATCGCCACTGCGCCCGCACCCTGGGTCGCCTCGCCGGGGTCGTCACGCGCGTACAGTGCGGTGTCGGTCGCGATGACGATCGCCTTCCGGCCGCGGTGGCGGCCGGCGCGGATCCAGTTGTACGCGTCGTCAAGGCTCTGTGTCCCAGCGATACAGGCGAACTTCCGCTCGCCCTTGTTGGCGTGGTGGAAGTCGTCGTCGTACACCTGTTCCAGACAGCCGGCGACGTACGTCGACACCGGCTTGGAGTTGTCGAAGGCCGACTCCGTGGCCACGTCGATGCGGCCGATGTCCTCCGGGGTCAGCCCCTTGCGTTCCATCAGGCGATGGGCGGCGTTGGCCGCCATCGTCACGATGTCCTCGTACACGTCCGGGAACGACGAGACGTGCAGTCCCAGCCCCTTCGTGTACTTGCCCGGGTCCTCCTCCTGTGCCGGCGCGAACGTCTCCGCGAGGTCGAGTTGGAGTTTCCCTGTGCGGATCTCGATCGCGTCGATGCCAACAGCCGTCATAGATGGATGGTCAGTGTCGCCGTATAAGTTACTGTCGACTATTAATTCGACGATCGTCGAAAACAGGTCAGCCAGCAAGTTCGAGTTGGTCGACGGTGGGCGTGACTGTCGGGTCGGTCGTGTTCATCGTCACCACGAGGCGGAAGCGCTGGCTGTCGCTCGATAGACCGGTCACGTCGTAGGAATTACTGCTGTCGAGCGTGATGTTGTCCGACGATTCTTCGAAGGTACTATCCCCGTCCGGATCGGACAGCACGGTCACGTTCACTTCAGTTCCCGCTGGCCGCGTCGTACTCACGTTTCGGAGTTCGAGTGTCGTCGGTCCGACCGCCGTCGTGAACGTCTTCGTCCCCGTGGTGTGCGTCCCACGGAAACTGGTGTTGTGCAAGTCGTCGACAGCGTCCACCGACAGTGCGCTGTCGTAGACCCGGACCTCGTCGACGCGCCCGTCGAAGCGATTCTCCGTTTCGCCCTCGTCGGTTTCGCCGCCGATGGATGTCGCGTCCGGATCGGTTCCCCACGACCCGCTGTACGTGTCGCTGGCCGCCAGGGTCCCGTTGACGTAGATCTGACGCGTATTCGTCGCTTCGTCCATCACTGCGACCACGTGGTACCACCGGTCGTTCTCGATCACCCGACCTGTGTCGAGGCTGATCGGGCTTACCGCGCGCGAGTAGAATCGAAGGCGACCGGTGCCGCCGTCCCCCAGTGAGAGCGCGTATCCCTGGCCGTTCCCCTCGTCGTCCGCGAAGATACGCTGGCCCTGTTCAGTGTTATCGGCCGTGTTGATCCAGGCGGAGATGGTCACCTCCGTGTTGAGGTTCGGGAACCCTCCGACTTCGACCCAGCCGTTGTCTCCGAAGTCGTAGGCCGATGTTCCGATGACCCCTTCTTGACCAGCGGTCACCTGGGTGACAGTGCCGTCGTATGCACTGGGGCTCGCGTCGTCGGCCGTCCCACCGGCGTCCTCGTCAAGGGGCCAGTATCCCGAGAGATCGCTGTCGTCCGTCGGCGGCCCGAGCTGGACCCTCGCAGCTTGACGGTCGCCGAAAGACTCGTGGACGACACCGGTCTCACTCACTGCACTGTCCCAGTCGCTCGTCGACTCCCAGCGAGCGACTTCGCGATCCCGCGAGAGCGCACTCGCGGGGATCACCTGTCGACCGACACCGGGCCCCTCGTACCTGACAGATAGGGAGTCGTTGATGGTGTGCTCGAAGTAGGTGACCGTGATCGGGTGTTTACCCGCTTCGAGTGCGATGTTTCCGCTCTCCGTACCTGCCGAGTGCAGCCCGTCGTTGTTCACGACGCGCTCGCCGTCGACGAACAGCCGACTGCCGTCGTCGGAGGTCGTGTAGAAGGTGTACTCGCCCGTCTGGGGCACTTCGACGTAGCCCGTGAGGCGGAAGCCGAAGTTCTCTTCACGGTGGCTGGGATCGAGATCGAACTGATCGGTCGTCCCGTTTCGGATGATCACCGACGGCTGGAGGTCGCCCAGATCGTCGATCGTCCCGTCCTCGTAGTAACTGTAGTTCAGCCCGCTCGTGGTGTCGCTGGGGTTCGCGGGCGGATTCGGAGCGTCGGCACTCACCGTGCGCTCGACGGTCGTCTGGTTACCCGCATCGTCGGTGACAGTCAGCTCGACGGTGTAGTCTCCCTCACTGGCGTAGCTGTGCGTGACCGTCGGGCTGGTCGTGGTCGTTCCGTCGCCGAGTGTCCACTCGTAGCTCGTGATCGCCTTGCTGCCGGTCCCGGTCGACCCGGTCGCGTCGAACGAGCAGGAAAGCAACGAACACGACGGTTCGAACTCCGCCAGCGGCGTCGGGTCGCTCGAGAGGTTTGCGGCGGGGATCGACTGCTTGTTGATTCCCGGCCCTTCCCAGCGCACGTCCAGCGCTTCTCCGCCAGTGTGCTCGAAGAACGTGACGGTGATGTTGTGCCGGCCAGGCTGGAGGCCGATCGAACCGGACTTCTCGGTCGGATCGTGAGTCCCGCCGTTGTCGACGACCAACTGGTCGCCGATGTAGAGGCGACTGCCGTCGTCCGACTCGGTGTAGAACGTGTAGGAGCCCGCCTGCGAGACGTTGACGTAACCGGTGTAGCGGTACGCGAAGTTCGCTCCCCGGTCGTGACCCGAAATGTCGAACGTCGAGACGTTCGTCACTCGCCTTGGCGTCGTCGCGCCGAAGGGCGGGAGGCTGGTGTACGTCCCCTCGTAGTACTCGGTGGTCACGCCCGGCACTACGCCCGTCGGTTCGTCGGGCGCGCGCAGCGTCGTGACCCACACCGTCTGACTCGTCGTCGCAGTCGCACCGCTGTCGTCGGTGACAGTCAGCTCTACCGTGTAGCGCCCTGCCGAGGCGTAACTGTGAGTGATCGTCTGCCCAGATTTCGTCGACCCGTCGCCCAGCGCCCACTCGTAGCTCGTGATCGAACCGTCGGGGTCGCTCGCGCTTCTGGCGTCGAGCGTCACGGTCGCCCCCGGGTCGGGCGTGTCCGGCGACGTGGTGAATCGGGCTGTCGGATCGCGATTGCCCTCCGGAATCACCACGTCGACGGTGGCCCGCGCCAGCACATCGTTGGCGTCGGTGTCGACGACGAGCACGGTCGCCCTGTCGCCGCTGATCCCGTGAGCGCGCTCGAACCGCTCGCCGGGTTCGAAGCGGTCGTCGCCGTCGCCCGTGACGTTGGCGCGGTCTACGGCGTACCGGTGTTCGCCAGCACTGTCGCGGACGATCACGGCGCTGTCTGCCATCGCGACGCCGTCACCGCCGCTGTGTTCGATCGTAACGTTCGTCGTTGTCGCGTCGATCCCCAGGTCGACCAGCGCCGGCGCACTGCCGCCCCCGCCGGCCCCCATCGTGAGGATGACCGCGCTCGACCCGGCGATCGCGACGACGACGACACCCGTCAGTAGGACGACGCCGATCGACTCCGACTGGGCGCGATCCGGTCGCATACTGATGGCTCTCTTGAGAGAGTGCGCTCGGGACACAAGATGGTTGCCCGCCGAGTATCAGACGCGAAAGCCTTGACCACGTCATGGCGGGTACGGGACCGTCTGACGTTCGACCTCGACGCCGTTGCCGTCGTACAGGATCACGCGGACCTGGTCGGCCTGATTATCCCCCTTGATGGTCTCGGTCTGTGGCTGGCTCGCTGTGACCTGTACCTGCCCGGAGCTTCCCCTCTGTTGGTTGTCGAACGACTCCACGAGGACCTCGGCACCGGGGTCGTCCGTGCTGATCTCGAAGGTCACGTTGATGCTGTTCCCGCCAGCGCTGCTCGGATTGACGCTGACGATGTTGTAGGTGTTCGTCGTATCCGAAAGGCTCTGGCTGTCGAAGTTCCCGTCACTGTCGTACGCCGTCCCAGTGAGCGTATAGGTTTCTCCCTCCTGCACGGAACTGCCGGTGAGAGTCACAGCCGGCGTGCCCGACGGCTGGTACTGGGCCGGGCCGATATTGTTGACCGTCTGGGTCGCGACAATGTTCCCGTTGCTGTCGGTCACTTCGTACTCGATTCTGTCCAGGTCGTTGTCGCCGTCGTTGTCCTGGACCTGGATCTGATCGAGCGTGAACTCGTCGGCCACCGAATCCGCGGTGAAGCCTTGGAAGTTCGAGAACTGGATCGCGGTCGGGTCGTTCGTCGCGCCGCTGACGCTGATCGTCCGGGTCGTCGTGTTCGTGTCGCCCCCATCGTCCGTGACTCGCAGGGTTGCTGTGTAGGTCCCGGTCGAACCGTAAGAGTACGTCGCGGTCCGCCCGCTGGCATCGTCGGTCCCGTCGCTGGTGAAGTCCCAGTCGTAGCTCACGATCGAGCCGTCCGGGTCGTCGGTGTTGGCCGCGTTGAACGTGACCGTATCGGCGGTCGTCGGACTCGCTGGCGAGTACGTGAACTCGGCCACCGGATCCTGGTTCAGGTCGGCGACCCGATCCTCGACGGCCAATCCCACGAGCGCAACGCTGTCGATCTTCCACTCGTCGGCCGCGGTCGTCTGGCCCTGCCGGAAACGAAGGGCGAAGTTACTGTGACTGGCGTTGGCGACGTTCTCGATCGTCGCACGGCGGACGTACGAGGCAGGTAGTCCACTGTCGACCTGCGAGGAGACGTTGTCGACGGTGACCCACGAGCCGTCGCTGGCGTGGTACTGCAATTTGAGGTTCTCGTTGGGATCGTAGTCGCCGGGACCGGGAATATCGGGGTCGTCCGGCGAAGCAGTCTCGATCGCCGCATAGGTGATCGTCAGCCCGTCGTACTCGGTCGTGTTCAGCGAGTAGTCCAGTTCGACGGCCCGATCCCCACCGGTCGATCCGGTGCCGTTGATGTAGGCGGCGCGAGTCCCGTCGTCCGCATCGCCGCCGATGGCTTTGACCCCGCCACCGCCGTTCCCGGCGTCACCGGAGTCGTTGTAGGTCCAGCCGTTCGACGAGAGCGTCTTGGCCGGATCCTCGAAGGAGTCGTAGAGAATCCGATCGATCGTCGCGTTGAAGCGGTCGCCGGTCGCGTCGGTCGTCGCGTAGGCCCGCAAGTAGCCGTCGCCCTGCCAGACGAGGTCGGTCTCGTTGTAGCCGCTGGCGTCGGTCCGACCGGTGTCGTTCGAGTACGTTGCGACCGTGGAGTCGTTGACAGCGTAGTCGACTTCGGCGTTCGCGACCGTCGATCCCCCGTCGGTGGCCTGCATCCGAAGCGGCAGTCCGCGGTCCGCTCCGATGGGCAGTTCCCCGCTGGCGATGCGCGTACTGCTGTATGGCGGTCGATCCCACGCAGTGGTGTAGACGCCGCCACCGCCGCCGCTGCTCGCCGACGGCGGACTGCGCACGTACACCTGCATCGTGACGTTGTCGGTGGTCGTGCTGTCGAAAGTCGCGCCCGGATCGGTGACGATGCTGAAGTCGAGATCGACCCACTGGCCGCCCGTGACGCCAGTGCTGTCGTACGTGAAGGCCACTTCGCCTTCGTCGCCGGTCCGGGCCTGCTGGGGTCGCATCGATCCGGACTGGGTCGAGGCGTTGACCTGGGCGTCGGCGATCGGGTTGTTGTACGCGTCTCGCAGTTCCAGCGTGACTGTCGTCGTATCGTCGACATCGAGGCGCGTCCCGTTGCCAGCCACGTCCGTGAGATAGGCGCTCCCCTCCGCGGCGACACCGGCCCCGACGCCGACCTTCGTCATCCGGAGGCGGTAGGTCACGTCTGACTCCAGTTCGATCCACAGCATCCCGAACTGCGAGCCGTCGATGGGCTCGACGTCGTAGTCGACGACGTGACCGCCGTTGTCGTCGAGTTGCGATTCGAGCAGCGTATCCCACTGCGACTTGGGCAACTGCGTCGCCGTCGTGATTGTGACGTTCTCCGTCGCCGAGGCGTTCGTGACGGGGACGGTCGTCGTCGACGTGCTCACCGGCCGGAGGTCCAGACTCGTCGAGCCGGTCCGGGTCTGGCTCACCGAGCCGTTGACCGTCACGACGCTGATAGTCTCGTCGTCGATCAGCGTCTGGCCCGACGCCGTCAGGTTCGAGTCGCGGAACTGGTTGTACAGGACGCTGTTCTCGTATATCGTTAGCGGTGCGTTGCCGTAGACGTTGTAGTTGGGCTGGTAGACGACGCCGCCGGTGTTGTAGGTGCGGTTGTCGACACCCGTCCAGAAGTCGCCGGTCTCACCGGTCGCCTCGGCGTTTGCCACCGTGAGATTCACGCTGTCGGGCCGGGTTCCGATGGTCCGGATCGTTCCCGACGGTGGGCCGGGATTCACCGCGGCGAGTCGACCGGGGTAGCGAGTTCCGAGCGTCAGCGTCACCGACCGCGTCGCCGTCTCGCCGTGGATCGAGACCAGCTCGTTGCGCAGGTCCTGCATCTGGTCGCGGACCTGCTGGTTGTGGTTGAACTCCACCGCACGGTTCTGGTTCGGGACGACGAAGGCCTGGTAGCTCGAAAACGCGATGATGAGGACGGCAAACAGCAACACCGCTCCGATCTGGATCGACTGGGCGCGGTCGTCGTCCCGGAGCCTCATTGACCACCCTTGTCAGTAGCCGGTGAAAAAGCTATCCGCAGGAATGATCCAAACGATAACGACTACTCGTCGGCGCCGTCGTCTTCTTCGACGACTTCGGGGTCGCTCATGGCCGTCTGGAGGCTGTCGAGGCCGTTGGCCCACTCCGAGACCAGGCCGTACTCCAGATCGGCGGCCGCGTCCACGTCGAGTTCCTCGCCGTCGATGATCAGCGTCCCGGCCTGGACACAGTAGCCAAGCGCCGCGTCGAGGTCCTCCTCGGCCTCGGCCTCGGCGGCGGCCTCGATGTAGTCACCGACGGTACCCTCCTCGGCGGGGCCTTCGGCGACGAACTCCTCGGCCGCGTAGAAGACACACACCAGCGAGGTCTGGACGCCGTCGATCAGCATCAGCGTCTCCTCGTCGTCGATGTCGACCTCCGCGAGCACGATCTCGCGGATCTCCGCGAGCTCTTCGAGCGCGGGCTCTTGGTCGAGGAGGTCGTCCTCGTAGTCGGTGATGATCTTGGCGACGGCGATCGCTGCATCGTCCTGTAGATTCAACAGCAGGCGCGCCGAATCTTCGTTCTCCGGATCGATCTCCTCGTCCTCGAGTCGGTCGATCCAGTTTTGCCACCGTTCGTCTGTGTAGTACTCCCCCGGTGGAGTGCTCATATCCCTCCCTACACATGGCCGGGGATAGTACTTTCGACCCCTGCTCTGCTTCCTTCGTGAGTTTCGAAGAACGGTGAACGGCGTAGAACGGGCCAGAGGACCACAACAGGTGTCGATATCGCCACTGACTGTGGCCGACGCTTGTGAGTAGATGCGTTTTTGAGCAATGACGTTCCGAGAACCGATATGGCACACCATCGCGGTATCGACTACTCTGTGTGGACGAAACGATCCTTCCTGTTCGGCGTGGGCCTGTTCGCACTGGCTGCGGCGATCGAACTCATCGCCCACGCGTCTATCGGGTCACTTCCGGGCTGGGAGGAGACACTACTGCTCGACGCCGAGATCATCGGCGTGCTCGTCGCACTCCTGTCGCCCTTCGTCTTCGGGATCGTCCTGCCGCTGACGGAGTGATACGGTCGATCCGGGATAGACCGACAATCGACCGCATGAGCGGTATCACACCGGTCGCCAATCACGCGCGAGCAGTGAGAAAGACCCATCACCCAGACGTGATCTCGTCCGTCACGGCGAACCCGGCGTCGGCGAGGAGCGCGCGCAGTTCGGCCTTTTCGTAGCGTTCGAAGTACCTGTCGTCGTTCTCGTACGGCGAGCCGTTCGTGCTGTCCGAGTTCGCACGTTTCATCGTCAGCCCCAGCAGCCCGCAGTCGGTGAGCACGCGCCGGAACGCCGCGAGTGTCGACGGGACTGTCGCACGCGAGACGTGAAATAGAGGGGAACAGGCTCAGATCCCCTCGAACTGGTCGCCGGCCAGCGGGAGCGATCGCATGTCGGCCCGCAGGAACGCCGACTCGGGCGCGCGCTCGCTGGCGTCGGTGAGAAAGTCCCGAGTGAGGTGGAGACCGACTGTCGCGATGTCGCGCGCCTCGAACGTCGCCGTCTCCCAGCCTGGACCACAGCCCACGTCGAGGACACGCGTTCCGGGATCGTCGCGCTCCGACTCCTCGCTGCCCCGTTCACTCGCGTCGAGCGCACTCGCTCGTCCATACGGGGTGGGTCTCGTGCCCCTCACTGCTGCGTTGGGAGACCGTTTTGAACAGTCATTTAATGCCCCCCACAGAATCGTCAGGTATGGCAGCACCACGAATCCTGATTCTGGGCCCGCCGGGCGCAGGGAAGGGCACACAGTCGAGCAACATCGCCGAGACCTACGGCGTCGAGCACGTCACGACCGGCGACGCGCTGCGGGGTAACAAGGAGATGGACATCTCCGACATGGACACGGAGTACGACACGCCGGGCGCGTACATGGACGCGGGCGACCTCGTCCCTGACAAAGTCGTCAACGCCATCGTCGACGAAGCGCTGTCGCAGGCCGACGGCTTCGTGCTGGACGGCTACCCCCGGAACCTCGAACAGGCCGAGGAACTCGAAGGCATGACGGATCTGGACGTGATCCTCTCGCTGGATGTTTCGCGCGAGGAACTCGTCGACCGCCTCACCGGCCGCCGGGTCTGTGACGACTGCGGTGCGAACTACCACGTCGAGTTCAGCCCGCCCGAGGAAGCGGGCGTCTGCGACGAGTGTGGCGGCGACCTGATCCAGCGCGACGACGACAACGAGGAGTCCGTACGCAACCGTCTGGACGTGTTCGACGAGAACACCCAGCCCGTCATCGCCCACTACGAGGACGACGACGCCTTCGTCGCTATCGACGGCGAGCAGACTCCCGACGAGGTCTGGGCCGACATCGAGGCCGCGATCGACACGCGCGTCGAGTAAAACGTTGATAAGCGCTCGCCGCCCTACACTACAACAAGAATGGCACGCACCGCTCAGAAAGTAGAGTCACTCGCCGGCGAGGGCGAGGACATGACCGACGCGCTCGCGACCGTCCTCGCAGTCGCCGAGGAGCAGGGCACGGTCTCGTGGGCCGACGTGAGCGACGACCTCACGAGCGGCCAGTGGGGCCGACTCATCGAGAAAGGGTTGCTGGTCGACGCCAACGGCGCGTTCGTCCTCGACGATCCCGACGGGGTCCGTGAGGCACTGGACGAGACCGATCCGGGGGCCGTCAGGAGTGCGAGTACCGACAGCGACGGCGACGATGCCGACACCGAGATCAACTGGACGAGCTACGACAAGGGAGCGGCACTGATCACGGTGGGCCTGTTCGCCGGCTACATGCAACAGGACATCCGGAGCCTCGTCGGCGGGACGATCGATATCGTGCTGGGACCGATCAACGACGTGCTCCCCTTCTACGTCGTTATCCTCGTACTGGCGATCATGACGGGCCTGTGGTCGACGCTCCTCCAGGACAACCTCATGAACTCGGAAGTCATGGGCCAGTACCAGGAGAAGATGCAGGACCTGCAGGACCGTCGTGAGGCCGCCAAGGAACGGGATGACGACGAGGCCCTGGAAAGGATCCAGGAAGAGCAGATGGATGCGATGGGGGACCAGCTGGGCATGTTCAAGGCCCAGTTCCGCCCGATGGTGTGGATCATGCTGCTGACGATCCCTGCCTTCCTCTGGATGTACTGGATGATCCGCGACGGCCACATCGAGGCCGCCGAGACAGTGATGGTTCTCCCGCTCGTCGGTGAGGTCTCGAACTGGCAGGCTGGCGTCGCCGGTCCGCTCCAGGCCTGGATCCTCTGGTACTTCCTGTGCTCGCTCGGGTTCAGCCAGTTGCTCCGGAAGGCGCTGAACGTCCAGACCTCGCCGACCTGATACGGAACGTTGTCGATCTTTCCCAGATCGACCGCATGCAGTCGTGTGGTCGACTGGGGAACCGTCGACAACCGTCCGTATGATAGGCTGGTCCACGGTTGCGTTCGAACGCCGCGGTCCGGACTGAAACAGACAGCCTCTTTATCCGGGACCGCACGAGTTGAGACATGTTGATCACCGTCTCCGGACCGGCGGGCAGCGGCAAGAGCACGCTCGCCGCCAGCCTCGCCGATGCGCTCGGATACGACCACGTCAGTGGGGGCGATATCTTTCGCTCGCTGGCCGACGAACGCGGCGTCTCGCTGGTCGAACTGAACGAACAGGCCGAGACCGACGACCAGATCGACCGCGACCTGGACCGTCGCCTGCGCTCGACGGCCCGCGACGAGGACGACCTCGTCCTCGAATCCCGACTCGCGGGCTGGATGGCCGGCGACTACGCCGACCTGAAACTCTGGCTCGACGCACCGCTGTCGGTGCGAGCCGAGCGGATCGCCGACCGCGAGGACAAATCCCCGGCCGAGGCCCGCGAGGAGACCGAGACCCGGGCCGACAGCGAGGCGCTGCGCTACCGGGAGTACTACGGCATCGACATCGAAGACCGCTCGATCTACGACCTCTCGATCAACACCGCCCGCTGGGACGAGCAAGGCGTGCTCGACCTGATCGTCGCCGCCGTCGACGCCTACGACGGCGACGGTGACGAGGGAAAAGCGCCGACCGACGGCGTCGCCTACGAGTTCTAGCATGCTCCGTGGCCCGCCCGCCGAGCGCTCGCCGGCCGATCTGCTCGCTTTCGGCGTCGTCAATCTCGACAAGCCACCCGGTCCGTCGGCCCACCAGGTCGCGGGCTGGGTCCGCGATGCCGTCGACGACGCCTTCGAAACGGCCGGCGTCGACCGCGAACTCGGGCGGGTCGCCCACGGTGGGACGCTCGACCCGAAGGTGACCGGCTGTCTCCCGATCTTACTGGGCGATGCCGCCCGCGCCGCTCGCGTGTTCGACGACGCCGTCAAGGAGTACGTCACCATTCTCGAACTCCACGACCGCGCGCCACCCGACTTCGAGTCGGTGGTCGCCGAGTTCGAGGGCGACATCTACCAGAAGCCGCCGCGCAAGAGCGCCGTCAAGCGCCGCCTGCGCTCCCGCCAGATTCACGATCTGGACGTGCTGGAACGCCACGACCGGCGCGCCCTGCTCCGGGTACGCTGTGAATCGGGCACCTACATCCGGAAACTGTGTCACGACGTCGGCCTCGCGCTGGGCACGGGCGCGCACATGGGTGAACTTCGCCGCACCGCGACTGGCGACTTCGACGACCGCGACCTCGTGACCATGGAGGACCTCGTCGACGCACTGGCCGAGTGGGCCGAGCGCGACGACACGACCTGGCTCCGCGAGGTCGTCGCCCCCGCCGAACGCGCCCTCGGCGGCTACCCGACGGTGATGATCGCCCCGAGCGCCGCCCGCGAAGTCGCCGAGGGCGCACCCGTCTACGCCCCCGGCGTGATCGACACCGAGGCCCAGCAGGGCGACGACGTACTGTGTGTCACGCCCGACGAGTCGGCCGTGTGTCTGGGTCGACTGGTTGGCGATCCCGACGCCGACTCCGGTGTGGCCGTGGAACTGGCGCGCGTACTCGTCTGAGAGGCTGCTTCGACCGTATCAGCCGATCGTTTTAGAGCCGGTTCGAGCAACCACCACGGGCGGGATTAAAAGGGGCCGACCGGTCGCCGAGCGAGGCGACGCAAGGACCGCAGCGAGCCACAGCTGCGAGCGGTCGGGGGCTTTTTGGTTGTTCACCCTCCCGCTGTCGTCATCCATCTCTATCAGACTTGATGCCCTAGCGACCCAGATGATCACTCCCACACGCGGCCCGGAAGCGTAGCCCTTAATTAGTGGACCCTCTTCTCCCTGAATGCGGGACCGTGGGGTAGCGGTATCCTCTGCCGATGGGGTCGGTAGGACCTGAGTTCGAATCTCGGCGGTCCCACTCAACGTTTTCACAGATGCTCACTGTAGCAGTCTTAGCTTTGCGAGCAGAAATTTTCCTCTAGCAAAATCTGAGAAAACAACTAGTTTTTAAACACCGAATCTTCTCATAGCTGTCTTCATTTTCGCGATGATCCACACACCGGCTCTCCCACCGTTTCTATCGGAGGCTTCCATGTTGATCGCTCCTCAGTCCGTGCCACATTCGCGCTGTGTATTTCCAGAAGAGCGCTCGGCAAGTGAGTTATCGATTCGCTGTCGACGACTGTGTCTCTGATAGGAGAGCGACGGGAGATCGCGTTCGTCGAACGAGTCCCCGGTGGAAGAACACCTTATCGAGATGTATCCATAGCGTTAGATTTAATTTAGAACCTCAAATTTTTGCAACGATAGATCGATTAGCTACATCGCTGGTAATATTCTCAGTACCACTTGCCGGATGTACTGGCTTAACACCTGATTCACAAAATATCGGATAAACTGTAACAACTGATCAGAATCAAACCGCGACAGTCGACAGTCAATTTTTCTTCTAACGTAACACGATCTGATAGTGGCATCAGTTTTTTGTCGGACAAACCGCCAGTCTCGGGAAGTGACAGACAATCACAGGATCTCCGGACTGTCGCGTCGCCGCGTGTTGCTGGCTCTCGGGGCCGCAGGCCTGTCGGGTGTGGCCGGTTGTAACAGTTCCTCAAGCGACGATCCCACGAGCACTGAGACGACGTCGGCGACGGAAACGCGAATCGAGGCGACGGACACAGACACTGCTGCGACGACGACGGAGTCGTCGACGGCGACCGACACTGAGACCCCCGGTGTCGCACTCGGTCTGGAGTCGGTCACGGCGACACCCGAGCCGCCGCGGCAGTTCCGACCTGTGGAGATTACGGCCACGGTCGAGAACACCGGGGCGACGGTCTTCGAGGGGACCGTTCGGCTGTCGTCACCGTCGGCCATCGACGACGACAGCGAGGCCACGGCGACGGCATCGGGCGAAGCGACAGTGTCGATCCCACCCGGGGAGGCAGTGACCCGAACGACCACGTTCAGGTGGGCGGGCGTCGGTTCGAAGTCGGTCTCGATCACGGCCGAGAGCGACGGCGAACGCCTGCTCGATGCGGCTCGGTCGCTGTCGGTCGAGCGGTTCCCCGAACACAGTATCGGCGTCGACGGGACGGACCTGACCTGCGACGGCGAGCCGATCTACTTCGCCGGCGGCGCGCCGACCTTTACGTACGACCCCAACGTAGTCAAGCCGATCAACATCGAGGTGTCGTTCGCGACCCTGGCGGAGATCGGCTGTACGTTCGCACGTACCTGGGCCTACACACCCTACTGGTCCGAGACGCCGGCGGTCACCGAGCCGTACACCTACGACGAGGACTTCTTCACTCACTTCGATCACGTGGTCGCGGCCGCCAAGAAGCGCGGGATCCGGCTCTCGGCGGCGCTGTTCAACGGCAATCCGGCCTACGGGCCGATGGGGCCGGACCGCTACGGCACGAACGTGCCCCAGTTCGTGGCCTGGGCCGACGACGCCGAGGAGTACAACGACTTCTTCGACAGTGAGGAGTGCATGGCGATGTACCAGGACTGGGTGGAGACCGTCCTCACCCACGAGAACCACATCACCGGGCTGGAGTATCGCAACGATCCCACCATCGCGATGTGGGAACTGGGCAACGAGATCCAGCGGGCCAAACCTGCTGTCGGCGAGACGATCCGCCCGTGGATCGAGGAAGCTGGATCGTTCGTCAAGGAGATCGACGACGAGACGCTGCTGACGACGGGCTCCTACGGCCACCAGGGTCGCAACGCCTACGTCGACGAGGCGAGTGCCGATCCGATCGACGTGGCCTCGATCCACTACTACCCCGGACCGGCCAACTACGATCTCTCTCCGACGGAGGCGACGAGCGTCCTCGAAGAGACGGTCCAGACTACCCACGAAGAGATCGAGAAACCGCTGTACATCGGCGAGTACAACTGGGGGCTGGACGCCGAGCCGCCCCAGCAGATCGAAGAGCGAAATCGACAGTTGGAACGATTACACGACGTACTCGACGAGCACGACGTGTCCGCGACGATGCTCTGGCACATCGTCTCCTGGTCGCGGGGAGACGGCCAGCCCAAGGAGAACACCGTCTTCGCCGGATCGGACGACGAGACGATCACAGAACTCCAGCGGTACATCGACCTGACGCGCTCGAAGTCCGCAGCCGAGTGCCTGCCATCCCCGCCGTCGTCGTGAGCGCCGCCGAACCCGAGGCGAGTGCGACAGTTCGTTCCACCTTCACCTACCGCCGGTGACTCTGGTCAGCGACGCTCCACAGCAATCGGAGCGATACCGTTCGTACTCCCGGACGAACTGGCAGTCGCGATACCGACGGGCGACCACACTCTCACACTCCGAACACAGAAAACGCCACCGCGCCTCGGTGAACGTCCGGCAGTGAACGTCGGTCTCCAACTCCGCCGCCCGTCGCTTGAACGCCGGACCGTGACCGGTGGTCCCGGAGTGCTGGTACTGCTCGACGTGGATCAGTTCGTGGCGCAGCGTCGACGCCCACTCCTCGCGGGAGAACTCGCGGAAGGCGTCCCACGTCAGCGACAGCGTACAGGGGAGCGGCCGGCCGTCAGAACCGGGGACACTGTCCCAGTCCAGCGGGTCGCCCACCGTCGCGTCGTCGATCACCGGCCGCTTGACAGCGGCGGCGCGCCGGCGTGCACGCGTCGACACCGCCCACTCGACGAGGTCCAGACGCACGTCCAGGAGCCACTCGCGCCGAGCGTGTCTGGTGTAGGCCCGCGACCACGCGAGCAGGTCGTCGTGGTCGTCGACGGCGTCGAAGGTGACGGGCGCGTCCATCGCGAGACAGTCGCGCTGGCTCCCTCTTTAAATTCGCGACAGCAGAGTGTGGCGGATGCCGCGAGCGACGATCAGTCGCGTCGCCGTCGTCCGAGCCCCAGTCCGCCCAGTACGAGCGCGGCGAGGGCGACCGTCACTGGCCCGAAGCCAGGCCCGGAACCACTCGTCGTCGCGGTAGTCTCGGGCTGCTGGGCACCGCCGCCGTCGACTGCAGTCGCCGTCGGGGTCGTCGTGGCCGTCGTCGTCACCGTCGCAGTTGCAGTGGTCGTCGGCGTGTCCGTTGCCGTCGGGGTCACAGTCGCGGTCGCCGTCACCGTCTCGGTCGCCGTCGGGGTGGCAGTCGCGGTCGCCGTCGCGGTCACAGTCGCGGTCGGCGTCGCCGTCTCCTCGTCGTTATTTTCGTCCTCGTCGTCTTCGTCATCCTCGTCGTCACTTCCGGTGCCTGGGTTGGTGCTCGGTGGTGACGACGAGTCGTCATCGTCGTCTTCGTCGTCGTCACTCCCGGTGCCGGGATTGGAACTTGGCGGTGACGACGAGTCGTCATCGTCGTCGTCACTTCCAGTTCCGGGGTTGGTGCTCGGTGGTGACGACGAGTCGTCCGAGGAGCTCCCGGACGAGACGGTGAGCCCGTAGAGGTCGCCGGCATCTGTCCCGGCGACCGCTCCGTCGGCGGTGACAGTCACCGGCGAGACGAGCTGGCCCGAGATCGATGTCGACCACTGCTGGTCCCCGTTGTCGAGTGCGAGCCCGTGGATCGAGCCGTTGTCAGTCGAGACCAGGACCGTCTCGTTGGCGAGCGAGACGTGGACGCCCAGGCGGTTCCGGGTCGGTACCGACACGGGCTCGGACCACGTGGACTCGCCGGTGTCGGTCTCGAAGGCGGTGACCTGTCCGTTTCGCGTCCCGGCCACGACCGTCCCGTCGTCGGTGACGGCGGGTCGCCAGACGATCGCCGAATCGAGCCCCGTGGTCCACTCGGTCATTCCCGCCAGGTCGTAGGCGGCCAGGATCCCGCCGCCAGTACCGACGTAGACGGTCGAGCCGTTCACGACGGGCGAGGTCAGTCGCGTGTCGCCGACGACTGTCGTCCACTGTTTCGTGCCGTCGTCGGCGTCGATCGCGTGCAGGTTGCCGTCGCGATCGCCGACGAGCACCTGTCCGCCGGTGATCGCCGGCGTCGAGGTCGAGAAGCTCGCGTCGCGCTGGGCGGCCCACTGCCGCGTGCCGTCGGGTGCGAACGCGGTCACGGTGCCGTTGTTCGAGGCGACGACGACGTGGCCGGCGTCGACGGTCGGTGAACCGTAGATCGGGCCCGCGAGTTCGCGGGACCACGACTCGTTGCCATCGTCCTGCGCGAGTTTCACGAGCGCGGTCTCGGTCGCCACGTAGAGCTGGTTGCCGTCCAGCGCGGGCGAGCCGTAGATGGGGGCGTCGAGTTCCGCCGTCCAGGCGAGGCTTCCGTCGACGTATTTGAGGACACTGGAGCCGTTCGCGACGTACATCGCGCCGTCACTGTCGACGACCGGGCCGCCGGCGATGTCACCGCCAGGTGCGGCGTACTGGGATGTGTCGACGCTGTCGTAGCCGCTGGCGGCGTTCGCGCCGGCGTTCGTGTCGGAGCCACCGAACGAGTCCCAGGGACTCGCACCGGCGGTACCGACCGCGCCGGCGGTGACGACAGTCGTGAGGACGACGGCAAGCAGCGCACGGCCGAGCAGCGAACGAGCGCGGCTCATTCGTCCTCACCTCCGTCGGTACTGGCCAGTTCACGGACCGTCCCGTAGTCAACGCGACCGCCGTCGTCGGTCGGCACGTCGTCGTCGGCCAGGATCGCGCCCGTGAGCCAGTTGTCGATCGCGCCGGCGGCCATGTCGTCGGTGATGGCGACTGTCGCGGCGGTCCGCGCGACCGCAGTGGACTCGTTGCCCACCCGGTCCACCGCCGTCACGGCGAGTTCGTAGTCGGTGCCGGGCGAGAGCTCTCGCACGGTCGCTTGCGTCGCAGTCGTCGTCGCGACGACGCGGTCGCCCTCCCTGACGACGTAGTGATCGAGGTCGGCGTCGCCGGGGGCTGCCCAGGCGAGGGTGATCGATTCGATCGTTCGGTCTGCGACCGCGAGGTCTCCGGGTGAACTGGGCGCGGTCGTGTCGGCGCTGAAATCGTGGGTGGCGGTGTCCGTCCGGCGACTCGCCCCGGCGCGGTCGTAGACGAACGCGTACGAGACGGTCGCGCCGTCGGTCAGGCCCGAGACGCGCGCGGTCCAGGTCCCGTCGTCGCTCGTCATGTCGACCGTCTGCTGGTCGCCGTCCCCGACGGCGTACTGCAGTCTCACGGCTGCCACGGCCGCCTCGGGCGTGAAGTGGACGTCGACGGCCGTGTTCGAGGGTTGGGTAATCGAGTGGGTGTACTCCACGTCGATAGTCGTCTTCGTCGACACCGGGCTGGTGGGTGCCGAGGAGAAACCGTCCACGACGGCGCGGATCTGGAACTCGTAGGTCGTGTTCGGGGAGAGCCCTTCGACGGTCGTCTCAGTGCTCGAGACCGTCAGCGTCCGGTCGGTGTCGCCCGAGACCGTCACCTGATACTCGTCGGGTTCGCCGGCAGCGGGCGTCGCCCACGACAGGTCGACCGTCGTGTCTGTCGTCGACTCGACGGCGGGCGACTGGGGCGGCGAGAGCGCGAGCGGTTCGCGCAGGTCGAGCCAGTCGAACGACCAGCCGCCGACCTCCGTGTCGATGCGCACGACGTGGTCGCCCGTCGACTCGAAGGTGTACTCGCCGACACGCACCGTCTGCCAGGACTCGTCGCCGCCGGTGACGGGGACGCTCACGTCCGAGGCTAGTGTCGCCCCGTCGATCGACGCGGAGAATGCCGCATCACTGGTCTCGCTGTTGGCCACGGCGACGTACAGTTCGTAGGTGCCGGTCGCCGGGACCCTGACGGTGTACTCCCACCAGCTCCCTTCCACGTCGGGGCCGTCCTCGATGGTCGTCCCCGCGAGCGCGCCGACGCGGTAACCGCCGTCGCTGTTGGCGAACAGGAACACCTGTTCGGAGCGGTAGTTGCCCAGCGCGGTGCCGAGGCCGGCGGTACCCCAGCCGTTGGCGATGAACTGGTTGCGGAAGGCGTCCGACGTCTCTCCACCGCTGTAGTCGGGATCGGCGTCGAAGTCCTCTGCCTGGATCCGGGTCGGGGCGGTTCGGCGGCGCCTGAACGGGTACTGATCGCCCGAGAACGTCGTGAACGAGAACGGGTCGCTCGGGGTGGACTCGTTGCCCGCGGCGTCGACGGCGACCATCGTCACGTCGTAGCTCGTGCCCGCCGAGAAGCCGCTGACGGTCGCGCTCGACTTGAGCGCCGACACCTCCTGTGAGCCGCCGTCCCAGTCGAATCGGTAGTGGTCGACGCCGGACTCGGCATCGGTGACCGGGTCCCAGGACACGTCGACGCTGTCGTGATAGACGCCGCCCAGCGTCGGTTCCGGCGTCGGTGGCTCGTTGTCGTCGTCGGCGTCGGTCCGGACGAACTGCACCGAGGCGACGGTGATACCGCCCTCCTCGATCAGGAACCGGAGCGTCTGGACGCCGCCGTCCAGCTTCAGCCCGCTGACGGTGTGCGTCGTGAAGTCGGTCCACGAGGTGGTCTGTGCCAGTTCGACAGTCGAGCCGATCGGCTCGTCGTCGATCTCCAGCGAGAACTGGCCGCCGCCACCGCCGGGCGTGCCGCTGACGTACAGCAGTTCCAGGTCGTAGGTGCCCGCGGCGGCGACGTCGATCGTGTACTCGAGCCACTCGCCGGCGTCCGTCCAGCCGACGGCGGTGCCACCCGAGGGCGTCGTGTCCACGTCGACAGTCTCCCCGTCGCGGAACGAGTCTGGACCCTGGTCCCAGTTGGTCGTGTCGTGGTAGGCGACGCCCTCACCTCCTTCGTCAAGGGCGGCGGCCTCGATGACGCCCGGAACCTGTGCCGGGCCGTCGCCGTAGGGCGTCTGCTCGACACCCTCGGGACGCATCCGGACTGTCTGGGTCGCCGGTGCGGACTCGTTGCCCGCGGCGTCGACTGCCGTGAGGGCGAACTCGTAGCTGGTGTCGGGCGAGAGGCCGGTGATCGTCTGGGTCGTGTCGTTGGTGGGTACCTGGATCGACTCCCCGTCAGGGTACGTGCCCGCGTAGACGTTGTAGTGATCGAGCCCTTCCCAGCCGACGTCGGTCGATTCGTTCCACTGGAGAGTCGCGGTCGTCGATCCCCGGCCGACGTTGAGTCCGGTCGGCCGCGTTGGCGGTTCGGTGTCGGACCCGTCGAGCGTGATATCGACGTTGGCGCGCGGCGATGCGTCGTTGACCGAGCCCAGCGCGACGACGCCGACCGTGTGATCGAGCGTCGACACCGGGCCGTCGGCGGTCGGGTCGGGTGCGGCGGCCGTGATGTCCGTGATCGTCCACCAGTTAGAATCGGTCTGATCGTCGGTCTCGGCGACGCGGAACCGGGAGACGGTCTGCGGCTCGAACGACACCGTCACGGTCTGTGCGCCCTCGTGGCCGCTGGCGACGGTCGTCCACGACGAGCCGTCGTACAGTTCGAGATCGAACGTCGCCGGGAAGTCCGAGCCGGACTGCGCGATCGTCACTTCCGAGAGAGTCGTCTGTTCGCCCACGTCGACCGTCACCGAGAAGTCGTCGCTGTCGATCATTGCCCCACTCGACCAGCTGCCGCTCCCGAGCACACCGTCTGCGACGCCGTACTGGAAGAACGTCGCCGACCAGCCGTCCTTCGCGAGCGGTCCGCTACTGTTGGCCACGTCCACGCTCGAGATCGACCACCAGTTCGGCGCGGTCTGATCGTCTGTCTCGTCGATCCGGACCTTCGAGATCGAGCGTTCGGAGAACGAGACCTCGACGAGTGCCTGTCCGCCTGCACCGCTCGCGACGGTCTCCCAGCCACTGTCGGTGAGCACTTCCACGTCGAGTGCCGTCGGGAAGTCCGTCCCGTCGTGCTGGATCGTGACGCTGTTGGCGGGCTGGGTGCCACCGAGATCGATCTCGATCGCCATGTCGGCACTGTTGATCGCGGTATTGCTCTTCCAGAGCTCGCCGTTCGCGATGGCTGGTGCAGGCGAGTTCGACAGGGTCGACCAGCCGGTCCGGTCGACTGGCACGGTCGGGACGCTACCGCCGTCTTTCTCTCGTTCGATCGAGAGGGAGGCGCTGGTTTCACCGACGGTGTCCATCTTCCGGTCGTCGAAGTACACTTCGTAACCCAGGACGGTCTCGTCACCGGCCGGTTCGTCCCACGTCAGATCGACCGTGTGGCTGGTGACGTTCGTAGCCGTGACGTTCTGCGGTGCCGAGGGGGTCGGTGGTGCCTCGTAGTTCGCCGACGAGGATTCGTAGGACAGTCCCGGCCCGGCCGTCATCGTGTGGCCGTCAGAGAAGTTCACCGTTATCGCCTCGTCGGCGGGGTTGTCGACGACGTACGTGCGCTGGTCGCCGTCCTCGAACACTCGGTAGAACGGCGTGTCGGCGGTCACGTCCTGCTCGGTCAGTCCCAGATCGCTCATAGCGGTGACGAACTGGTAGATGTGGGGCGTCGAGTCGCCGGCGGCAGCGATCGGCAGCCCGTCTTCCATCTCCGAGACGGCGTCGTCGGGGTTCGTCATCGCCCGGAACCCCCAGGCGGCCTGCTGCCAGCCGTCGGGATACCCGTCCAGCCCCCGGATCTCTCGGGCGAGCTGGTACTGGTCCCACACCTTCTGCGAGTAGACGCGGTCGCGGCCGAGATACAGCGACTGGCCGCCCATCGGGATCCAGTTGATCCCGAAGGTCTCGATGGGGTTGCCGGGCTGCCAGTAGATCGAGCGCCAGTAGCCGTTGTCCCAGGTGTTGGCAGCGAAGGAGAACTCCTCGTTCGTACCGGCGGGTCGGTCCTGCAGTTCGCCGGGGCCGATGTCGCTCCCCCAGCCGTCGGGCTGGGAGTCGCCGTCGGCGTCGAACCAGTACTCCCAGAAGGCGTTGATCTCGTGGGTATAAAGGAAGACCCCCGTGTCCCGGATCTTCCGGGCGCGCTGGCGCTGGGACTCCGTGCTGGCTTGCTGGAGGCGCACCTCACCCCAGCGGATCATGGCCGCGTACGCGCCGATGGACTCCGAACAGGACTCCTGGTTGGCGCCCCAGACGTTGCCCTGGATCCCGCCGGCGTGGGAGTGGCCGACGTAGGGGCTGAACGTTCGCAGGAATGGGAACGCGTCGCCGGGCGACTCGGCCGGCGTCGTCGGCGTCACCGGTGTCGGCTCGCCGTCCTGTCCGTTGTTCCCCGGCCGATCCCAGTTGGCGTAGTCACGGACCATCAGTTCGATCATGTCGCCGTAGTCGTCGGCCCACTGGGGGTCGTAGCGGGCGATCGTGCTGGCGACGTAGATGAAGTAGCCGAACTGGAGGTGGTGGTCGTTGAGCGCCGGCACCGCGCCGAACTCCCCGCCGGGGTAGGTGATCAGCGAGCCGATGTCGGTGTGGTAGTAGGTGACTTCGCTCTCCTGGGTCAGGTCGAAGGTCGGTCCGCCGTCGACGTCGATCGTGTTGTCGTTCGCGTCGAACCACCCGGTCAGGCGCTCGCGGTTGGCGTCGATGTAGAAGTCACGGATCCCGGTCTTGCCGAGTTCGTCGGCCAGCGGGATGAGCGAGTCGTTGCGCTTCAGGGGCTTGGCGATCCAGTAAGCTTCGTTGGCACCCTGTCCGTCGCCGATCTGGCTGTGGTAGTACGGTGCGGTGTCGTTACGCAGCGTGTCGATGTACGAGCCAAGGCGGCTCTCGTCGACTGAATCTGTCGTCGGCAGCCCGGGCAGGATCCCCGGATACGTCAGCTCCGTCGTGAACGACGACCCCTGGAAGGCTTTCAGCGTCCCGCGATTGGACCAGTAGGTGTAGGCCATCGTCGGCTGTCCGTCGGCGAGGTTCTTCCACTGGTTCGGGAGCAGTGTGGTGAGCGTCCCGGCCGCGGCGCTCTCTGCTTGCTGTTCGAGATCGAAACTGTAGGTCGTCTCGACCGACGAGACGGGGTTCCCCTCGCCGTCGCTCTGGCTGTAGGTCCAGTCGACCGTCGTGTCCCGGACGACGTTGTACGCGTAGCGCTCGAACTCTGTGAGCGTCGACGCGGTGTCGTCGGGCAGGACGGCGACGGTGAGGTAGCCCGCGCCGGCGAGATCGGAGGTCAGTGTGTCACTATCGGTGCCGGACCACGAGGCTCCGGCGGGCGCGAACAGCCCGTAGTGCTGGGGTTTGGTCCCCTTGGTCGTCGGTTCGAGCGTGATCCCGAGGACGTTGCCCTGCTCGGCGAACACCGTGAGATTGGCCGAATCGAGCGCTTCGTCGCTCTCGTCGAGGAGTGTGAGTTCGGCCCCGCTGCCCTGGTACTCACAGAAGATGAAGGGCGAGCCACGCGTCATCGTCACGTCCATCGGTGTCGACGTGTCGTCGCCCCAGCGGGCCCGGACGTGCCAGTCGCCGTAGCCGTCGGTGCGGGTGTCGCTGGCCTGGTCCCACGCCGTCGCGCCGATCACCAGCCGTGGGATCGACGCGTAGTCGGCCCCGACGAAGTTGGCGCTCTCGACCGGTTCCCCGTACTCCTCGGCGCCGGGCGACCCAGCCGAACGAGTGCCGGTCCAGGTCTTCGGGCTGTGGACCCGCAGGCCGCTCGCCTCGGGCATCGCGTAGTACGGATACGCGATCGTCGATCCGTTGCTGTAGGGGACCTCGGAGGAGGAGTAGGGGTTCCAGCCGTAGTGGATCCCGCTCCACCAGTCGTTGGAGGGGAGGGGCGCGTCCACGTTGTCGGTCGTGAACAGGTGGGGATCCGATGGCGGCTTCTGGGAGTCGGCCGGCCGCTCCGTGATGTAACTCCCTTCGCCGACGCTGACGATGCTCTCGGCCGGGACTGCCCCCGCAGTTCCCGTCGCTGCTGGGCCTGTCGCACCCAGCAACCCCGCCGCACCGAGTCCTTTGATATACGAACGCCTCGAGAGGTCGAACCGCGATTCGTTGTCTCGTGTCATGGTTCACACACTGCGTACCGCTATCGCTATCGACTGTCCAGCGCTACCGCCCACACACGGGCGGTCTCGCCGTGGCTGACGGACAGTCGACAGTATGAGAGCAGTTAGCGGCTGATACGAACAGTTGTAGGTCTTTGCCAGATCGACCGCACGCAGTCGTGCGGTCGACTGGGGAAACGTCTACAACGTTCCGTATGACAGCGAGAGCGCTCCGTCCCACGAAAGCACCCGTGCCAACTGCCCACACACCACCCACGACGGTTCACACCCGCCGTGATCGTATCACGTATGGTTCGCGTTCGCGAACTTAACTATTATCATTGTTATTGTTACTGAGCTGGCCGGCTCAAACTATCGTTTGAATAATCAGTGGCCGTGATTTCGACCGCCTCGATCACCTCCCGCTACAGTCCGGTCGGGTGATCGACGTACGTGGTCTCGATGCCCCACTCGTCCAGCAGGCCGGCCAGCGATCGCACGCCGAAGGTCTCGGTCGCGTAGTGGCCCGCCAGCACGACGGTCAGCCCGGCTTCGCGGGCCTCGTGGTAGGCTTTCTGCTTGCCCTCGCCGGTCACGAGCGCGTCGGCGTCTTTCGCGACGGCCTCGTCGATCCAGTCGCTCCCGCTCCCGGTGACGATGGCGATGTCGCTGATCTCGTCCGGGCCGAAATCCAGTAGTTGCACCGACTGCCCGCCGGTGTCGAGCTCCGTCTCCAGCAGCGACTGGAGCTCTCCGGGGGTGTAACTGCTCGTCGCGCGCCCGCGCTGGCCGACGTACTCCGGCCCGACCTCGCCGAAGGGTGCTCGGTTGGCCAGATCCAGCAGGTCCGCCAGCCCCGCGGCGTTGCCCAGATCCTGGTGGCCGTCCAGCGGGAGATGTGAGACGTACAGCGGCATCTCGTGTTCGACCAGTGGTGCCATCCGGCGGTAGTGAGTGCCCGTCAGCCGCTCCATCCCGCCCCAGACGATCCCGTGGTGGGTCAGGAGCATGTCTGCCCCGGCGTCGGCGGCCGCCTCGACGGTCGCCTCGGCGGCGTCGACGGCGACCGCCACGTGATCGACCTCGCTGATCTCCGGCCCGACCTGCAGGCCGTTGGGGCTCGCGTCGATGTCGGCGTAGGCCGCCGTGTCCAGTCGGTCGTCGAGTCGTTCGGTGAGTGTCGAAACGTCCATACGCTGGGATTGGACGCCCGCCGTGGTATGCCTTCGGTCCGAGAATGCCTGCCACAAATATTAGTTTCGTGACGATATTGTCCAGATATGGTCCCAGATCGACTACGACGACGTAGTCTGCTCGCGGGAGTGTCTGGAGCCGTCGCGGCGCTCTCGGGGTGCCCCGGCACCGATTCTGAATCGGAAGCGGAGACTGCAACAGACTCTGCCGACAGTACGACGGCAGCTCCCGAATTTCGACTCGACGCGACGATTCGGAACGAAACCGTCACTGTCGGCGACACGATCGGGGTCAGTGTCGTCGTCGAGAACGTCGGATCGGGCACAGGGGAGGCGACGTTGCGCCTCACACGAGACGAGGAACCGGCCGAGACGGCGATCGTCGAACTGTCGGGCGGGAACGAGCGGACCGTGGAACTGACAACGGTCGCGCCGACCGAGCCCGGGACCTCGACACTGACACTGAACGACGAACGCGTCGGCGAGGTCACGGTCGAACGCCGCGACCGTATCCACGTCGATCCGGCGGGCGACGACGGGAACGTCGGCTCCCCGGAGTCGCCCGTCCGAACCATCGGTACCGCCCTCGAACGAGCACGGCCCGGCGACACCGTCGAACTCGCCCCGGGCGAGTACCGCGAGCTGGTGCGGACACAGCGCGACGGCGAGCCTGACGCACCGATCACGGTCACCGGCCCACCGGAGGCGGTCGTCCGACCGACCGCTGACGTCAACGACGCGGTGGTCATCGAGCACAACCACTTCCATCTCCGGGGGATGACCATCGACGGCCTGATCGATCCGGACCGGAAGTTCGAGGACTACCGGGCCTGGATCCCACGTTGCGTGTCTATCACGCCTCGGCGACGACGAGACGAAGGTGTCGAGTACCTCGACGACATCGTCGTCGAGCCGTCACGCCTGGGCAACGGCGCGCGCGCCCTCATCCAGGTCGAGCGCGTCCGAAACGCCTCCATCGGGAACTTCGAGGTCATCGGTCCCGCCGGGATGCAGTTCGACCCGCGCGTCGACAACCACGAGGTCGGCCACATCCGTGAGATCGTCTACGTCGGCAGCCCGGAGGTGCACCGCGGCGAGGACTACTACGGGTACGACACGCTGGACCGCAGCCGGAACATCCGGATCCACCACATCGACAACAGTGCTGGGTACGAGCACAACGAGCTCGTGGACGTGAAACTCGGGAGCACCGACGTGACCGTCGAATACTGTACGGACCGGAACGCGGGACACAACACCGAAGGCGCTGTCAACGCCGCGATCGACCTGAAGGGTAACGACTGTACGGTCCGCTGGAACGACATCGGTGACTGTCCCCTGCCACTGAGCTTCGGCGCCTGGGCACCATCAGAGGATGTCGACGGCGGCGAGTGGAGTCAAGACAACGCCGTCTACGGGAACCACATCCACGACTTCGCCGCGGGGCCGTTCCGCCTCCGGAACGAGGGCGACATCGGCCCGGTGTCGTTCGAGGACCAGCGGACACTCTGTGGCAACCGGATCGATCGCGGTGATCTCGACATCGAACCGTGGATAGCAGGCGCGAACGGGTTCGACGGGCTCGTCGACGAGCGTGGAACCGACAGCGTGACCGTCGAAGTCGGAGCCGGGCCCGACGGGCGGGCACTCGATCCCGCTGCCGTCCTCGTCGACCGGGGAGCGACCGTGACCTGGGACTGGGTCGAGGGCAGCGGGAGCCACTACGTCGTCGACCGCATCCGCTCGGACGCCGATCCAGCGTCTGTCCCGGATCCACGACCGGCACCGTACTCGGAGTCCGAGACCCACGAGATGGTCGGGATGACCCGGTACGTGTGCTACAACCACTACGAGCAGGGCATGCTCGGTGCCGTCGTCGTCGCTGACGATCCCGAGCGATACGCTTTTGCAGCGGCGGACTGCGAGGGGAACCTCCCAGAGGGAGACGGTGTCGGCCACACCGGAGGCGACGGCCGCTGGTCGTGATGCCGCCGAACCGGTGTCGACGCGGGGCCGTCGATCACCGCGACACTACCCAGCGGTTCATACGGTCGGGTGTAAACAGTCATCCAGTCGACCGTCCGCAGTCGTGTGGGGCTCCGAGAGCACTTTTTGCCGGAACGATCCGTATCTGTCCGTGCTCGAAAGATCGACACGGGCTCGGCGACAGGAGCCGCAGCTGTCAGAGTCTTCGCCACTCCACGCTTGCAGCAGTGCGAGTGTCTCCAGGTCGGCCGCAACGACTCGAACCGTCACTCGGTCGGGGACACCTCACTCGGGCAGGTCACTGGGCAACTGACGGGGGACGTCCGAATCGCGGTTTCAAGCTTTCACCCGACGAAACAGTGCCCGAAACGAAATACGATCGAGCAGACCGTGACAACAGGTGACGACCAGGGACAAAACCGAAGGGTGACGACTCGGTTGCGACGGTATGGAACTCGTCGAAGCGACCGAAGACGACGTGGAGACGCTCGCGGAGTACTGGTACCGGCTCGCTATCGAGATGGAGCCGTACTCCGACCTGAACGAGGTGGCCCACGACGGCCCCGAACCGGCCGAGTCGGGATTTCGGTCGATCCTCGACGAGGACGAGACCACGCCGTACCTGCTCGTCGCCGACGACATCGAAGTGGGCTTCCTCCTGCTCAGGGAGGGCGACCACCCCTCGCGGACCCACGACAGCTACGTCCGTCTCGTTGACCTGTACGTCGACGAGGGACACAGAAACCGGGGTTACGGCAGTGAGGCGATCGACCGCGTTCGCTCGATCGCCCGCGAGCGCGGTGCGGACTACGTGAAGGTCTCCTGCGAGTGGCACAACGACGGCGCGCGACGGCTCTACGAGGACAACGGCTTCACCGAGAAACAGGTGACGTACGTCCAGCGGGTCGAGTAGGGGGAAACGTCTCCGACCGTCCCTATCAGTCGCCGCTGACGAGTTGCCCGTTCTCCTCGTCGAGCAGACCGCGCTGGATCGCCGCGTCGATGATCGCGCCGAACTCCCGGTCGCTGATCTGGTAGGCGCTCGTCGCGATGTCGTGGATCTCGGCGCGCTCGACCGGGAAATCCCGGTTCTGGAGGAGCCGCATCACCTTGTTGTACTCCAGTGCCGTCAGTGACGGCCCGTCGTCCTCGCCTGTCGAGTCGGTGGGCTGGCGCTCGGATTGCGGGTCCGACCTGCCGCTGTTACCGTGCGGGTCGGACTGGGGGCTGTTGCTCTGTGAATCGGATCGGCCGCTATCGCTGTGTGGGTCGGTAGCGCTCGAACGGGTCCGCTCGATCGTGCCCACCGATTCTCGACTGTCCGCGTCGGTGTCTTCGGACCGCCCGCCCGCTGCTCGCTCACCACTGGTGGTCTCGTTGGAGTCGGTGTCTTCTCTCCCGTCGGCGGTCGGCTCCCACTGGTCCGACCCCTCGGGCGCACGGTCGTGAGTCAGCGGTTCGCCCGATGTGCTCTCGTCGTCCGCGACGGTACTGTCGGCAGTCGCGTCGGAAGTTTCGTTCCGCAGGAGGTCGCCCGAGGGTTCGGGTGCTGACACGTCGTCGACAGTCTGGTCGGTGCCCTCGTCGGTCGCCGCCACTACGGTCTCGACGATGTGACCGAGCTTCTGTCGGCAGGTCGGACACAGCGAGACCGCCCGTTGCTGGTCGTCGGTCGGCGCTAACTGTGGCGGCACGACCTGATAGGGCTCGATCTGTGCGTCGAGAGCGGCTCCGCAGAAGTAACAGGACGATAGCTGTTCCATGCTGGTGGGTGTGGCGGCTGTGCTCTTAAAAACCCGGGGCGCGACCTGCAGAGCCCCGAACCCTTTTGTCCGGCGTCGGTAACTCACGATCATGCACCCTGACTACGAAGTCGGTGTCCAGAGCGTCGTCTACGCCGAGCGCACGCTCTCTGAACTGCTCACCGAACTCGACGAGACCGGGATCGACCAGCTGGAGCTGTGGGGGCACCACCTCGATCACGAGGACGATGCAGCGACGATCGAGGCGGCCGAAGACGCGCTCGCGGCCCACGGCGTGACGGTGTGTGGTCACGGCGTCGTCGATCTCGACAAGACTGGGCAGGCACGGCCACACTTCGCCTTCGCCGACCGGCTCGGGGCTGACTACGTCACTGTCAACTATCCGCCCGAGCGCGACGACATCACCGAGGAACTGATCGATCTCGGTGAGGAGTTCGACCTCGACGTGGCGATCCACAACTACTCGTCGGTCCACCACGACGATCTCTCGACGGTGTTCTCCTCCATCGACGACGTGCGGGGCGTCCTCGATCAGTTCGATCACCCGCGGCTGGGAACCTGCATGGACACGGGACACTTCCTCGTCGAGGACGTGGCACCCGACGACGTGATCAGGGAGCTGGGCGACCGGATCAACAGCGTCCACCTGAAAGACACGTCCGACGCCGAGGAGGAGGACCTGCCGGGAGCCGGGCGCCTCGACCTGCCCCACCTGCTGGGACTGCTCGACGAACACGCCGACGTCGACGCACCGCTCGTCATCGAGTACGAACTCCCGGACGAGCGGGCCACGGCGGCGTTGCAGGAAGCCGAGCAGAACATCCGTGACGGGCTGGCCGAACGTGGCCCAGAGTGAGTGCGGTGACGAGAGCGGTGGTGATTAACGACCGTCGACCGAAGGGCAACGCATGGAGACCATCGCAGTCGCGGCGGTCGGCGAGAACGGCGTCATCGGTGACGGGCCGGACCTCCCGTGGCACCTCCCTCACGAGTCGCGGCGCTACCGCGAGCGCGTCGCCGACGACACCGTCGTCCTCGGCCGGCGGACCTACGAACTGTTCGAGGACCTCCCGGGCGCGTGCCAGATCGTCTTGAGCCGGAGCGAACGGGCCTACGACGAGCCGACGGTGACTGCGGCCGAGAGCCCCGAGACGGCGATCGAGATCGCCAGCGACCGGGGCGACGGCGTGCTGTACGTGCTCGGCGGGGCCGAGATCTACGAGGCCTTTCTCCCCCACTACGACAGGATGCTGTTGAGCCGGGTCGACGGTACCTACGAGGGCGACACTCACTTCCCCCAGTTCGACCGCTCGGCGTGGACCCTCGTCGACGAGGCCCGGTACGACGGCTACACGCTGGAGACGTGGGAACCGGCGCCGTGAGACCGTCTTCGATCGACTGATTCGGTCGGTTGTCGGTCGTTACCGGCTCGCCGCTATGGAGTAGGCGGCCGCTGCTACATCGCTCCAGCAACTCGTTTGATAGCAGCTGTTCCGGTCCAGCGTGACGATCGTGTCCACTGGTCAGTACAAACTCTCTGCTGGTTACCGCGTTCTTAATTTCGGCCACCAGATAAGTATCAAAAATAATTATAATTAAGGGGTTGTGGTAATAGATGTCATAACACATTGGTGGGCACTGGGACCGGCCGGCCTGGGGGCACAGGCAGGCTGAGCTGTGGCTATCAATGGGGATGACAATGCACGACGACCAGATAGCAGACGTAGGGGCGAACAGTGATAACAAGGGACTCGGACGACGGACCTTCCTCGGTACGACAGCTGCCCTCGTAGGTAGCACGCTCGCGACCGGTGTGGTTGCTGGCGCACCGTACGGCGGTTCTCGCCACGCGATCCCCGGCCGGATCGAGGCAGAGGACTACGACACCGGCGGGAGCGGCTACGCCTACAGCGACACGACGGCCGGCAACACCGGTGGTGTGTATCGGTCAGACGACGTGGACATCGAGGCCGGCGGGAGCGGCTACAACGTCGGCTGGACGGAGAGCGGCGAGTGGCTCAACTACTCGGCGTCGACGGCATCGGCGGGCACCTACGAGGTGACCGTCCGCGTCGCCTCCGGCGGCGGTGGCGGCACCCTGGTCGTCCAGGAGGACCAGGTCGACAAGGCGACGTTCGACGTGCCCGACACGGGCGGCTGGCAGTCCTGGACGACGATGACCCAGCAGGTCGACCTGCAAGGAGGCGACCACACGATCGCGGTGTACTTCGACACCGGCGGTGTCAACTTCGACTGGCTGGAGTTCTCGCAGGTCGGCGGGGGCAGCGGCGGGAGTTCGCTCTCGCCGGGGACGTACCGACTGACGAACGTCAACAGCGGGAAAGTGCTCGAAGTCGCCGGCGGGTCGGGATCGACGGCAAACGGCGACAACGTCCAGCAGTGGTCCTGGAACGGCGGCACCTGGCAGCAGTGGGACGTGCAGGAAAACGGCGACGGGACGTATCGCCTGATCAACGTCAACAGCGGCAGGGCTCTGGACGTGGCGGGCGCCTCGACCACTGCCGGCGACAACGTCCACCAGTGGGACTACGTCGGCGGCACCAACCAGCACTGGCGAATCGAGTCAAACGGCGACGGGACCTACCAGCTCCTGGCCGACCACAGCGGGCTCGCGCTCGACGTCAGCGGCGGCGGCACCGCCGACGGTACGAACGTTCAGCAGTGGACGCCCAACGGGATGGACCCACAGCACTGGACGTTCGAAGCCGTCGACGGCGGGGGCGGAGGCGGCGGTGGCGGCAGCGGGTCTGACGACTACCCGAACCTCGACGGTAATTCCTGGACTCTCTCCTGGAGCGACGAGTTCGACGGCGGCGTCGACACGAACATCTGGAACTACGACGTCGGCAACGGCTGTCCGGACCTGTGTGGCTGGGGGAACGACGAACTCCAGTCCTACCAGACTGACAACGTCTGGACCGAGAACGGCCGGCTGATCATCGAGGCCCGCGACGAGACCGTCTCGAACTCCTACGGCACGTACGACTACACGTCCGGCAAGATCACGACCAAAGACAAGAAGCTCAAGCAGTTCGGCCGTATCGACGTGCGCGCGAAGCTCCCGAAAGCAGCGGGCGTCTGGCCCGCTATCTGGATGCTGGGCAACGACATCGACGAGGCGACGTGGCCCGACTGCGGTGAGATCGACATCATGGAGAACTTCGGGAACGACTGGACCACCTCCCACTCGACGATCCACGGGCCCGGCTACTCCGGCGGCGGTGGTATCTCGGCAAGCTACAGCGGCCCCGACTTCACCGCCGATTTCCACGACTTCCAGGTGACCTGGTACCAGGACGTCATCAAGTTCTGGGTCGACGGGAACCTCGTCAACACGATCACCGCCAGTGACGTGGGGTCGAACACCTGGGCGTTCAACGACGACTTCTACCTGATCCTCAACGTCGCCATCGGTGGGACGCTGGGGAGTACTCCGGACCCGGCTGACTACCCGGCGCGGATGGAGGTCGAACACGTCCGATACTACGACCTCGCGTAATCCGACTGGCCGTCATCATCACTCTCCTCTCGGTCGTCGACGGGTGTGGGCCGTCGGCGACCGGACACTCTCTCTTTCGCTTGGACGTTCGGTTCGTCTTCGACTGCAGATAGCACCGTTCTGGGCGTAATTTTCTCCCTCGTTTCACAGAACGTTTAGAATAGATCGTTACAATTAAGACCTCCTGTCAACACTTACCACAGTAGTTGATAGCTCGCGGTCGCTCTCCCGGTGGGATGGGCGGGTGAACTGGGGCTGTCAATGGGGGATATCATGAACGACGACAAGCAGACAGCCGAGTCTGGGGAATCGACAGACAGCCGACTGCCGCGACGGAGCTTTCTCGGTGCGGCCGGGGCCGCCGTGGGCGGTTCGCTGATCGCAGGAAACGTTGCGAGCGCACCGTACGGTGGCTCGCGCCACGCCATTCCGGGCCGTATCCAGGCCGAAGACTACGACACCGACGGGGCCGGCGTCGCGTACAACGACGCGACGGCCGGCAACTCCGGTGGCGCGTATCGCTCGGACGGCGTGGACATCGAGGCCGGTGGGAGCGGCTACAACGTCGGCTGGACGCAGGGCGGCGAGTGGCTCAACTACTCTGCGACGACGGCATCGGCGGGCACCTACGAGGTGACTGCCCGCGTCGCCTCGGGCGGCGGTGGCGGCACCTTCATTCTACAGGAAGACCAGGTCGATCTGGCGACGTTCGACGTGCCCGACACGGGCGGCTGGCAGTCCTGGACGACGATCACCCAGCAGGTCGACCTGCAAGGAGGTGACCACACGATCGCGGTGTACTTCGACACCGCCGGCGTCAACCTCGACTGGCTGGAGTTCTCGCAGGTCGGCGGGGGCAGCGGCGGGAGTTCGGTTTCGCCGGGGACGTACCGCCTCGTGAACGTCAATAGCGGGAAAGTGCTCGAGGTCGCCGGCGGATCGGGATCGACGGCAAACGGCGACAACGTCCAGCAGTGGTCCTGGAACGGCGGCACCTGGCAGCAGTGGGACGTACAGGAAAACGGTGACGGCACCTACCGCCTGCTCAACGTCAACAGCGGGAAGGCCCTGGACGTGGCGAACGTCTCGACGCAGGCCGGCGCGAACGTCCACCAGTGGGACTACGTCGGCGGCGCGAACCAGCACTGGCGCATCGAGTCAAACGGCGACGGCACCTACCAGCTCCTGGCCGACCACAGCGGGCTCGCGCTCGACGTCAGCGGCGGCGGGACCGCCGACGGCACGAACGTCCAGCAGTGGACGCCCAACGGACTCGATCCACAGCACTGGATCCTCGAATCCGTCAGCGGTGGTGGCGGCGGAGGCGGCGGTGGTAGCGGGTCGGACAACTACCCCAACCTCGACGGCAACTCGTGGAGTCTGACCTGGAACGACGAGTTCGACGCCGGCTCCCTCGACACCTCGAACTGGCAGTTCGAGACCGGCGGCGGCTGTGGCCAGGGCGGTCGACTCGGCACGAGCTGTAGCTGGGGCAACCAGGAAGAGCAGTACTACACGAACGGGGACAACGCCTGGGTGGAGAACGGTCGCCTCGTCATCGAGGCCCGCGAGGAGACCGCACCCAACGGGATCAACCCCTACACGTCCGCGCGGCTCAACACCTCTGGGAGCTTCGAGAAGCAACACGGCCGCGTCGAGGTGCGCGCCCGCCTGCCCGAAACCCAGGGGCTGTGGCCCGCTATCTGGATGCTCGGTCACGACATCGGGAGCGTCGGCTGGCCGACCTGCGGCGAGGTCGACATCATGGAACTGACCGGCGACGACACCACGACGGTCCACGGCACCGTCCACGGACCGGGCTACTCCGGCGGCGGCGGCATCACCTCATCCTACAGCGGCCCGGACTTCTCGAACGGCTTCCACGACTTCACGGTGACGTGGTACTCCGACGCGATCAAGTGGTTCGTCGACGGCCAGCACTTCCACACGGTCACGCGAAGCGAGGTCGAGAACGCCGGCAACAACTGGGTGTTCAACGACGAGTTCTTCATCATCCTGAACATCGCCGTCGGCGGCACGTTGCCGGGGTATCCCGACGCCTCGACGCAGTTCCCACAGCGCATGGAGGTCGAACACGTCCGCGTGTACGACTGGGTCTGATCGCGTTCAGGGCGCCAGCCGGTAGCGAGGGGGCGTCTCGTCGGTTTTCTCGACGCTGCCCTCCTCGACGAGGTCGCGACACACCTCCCTGATGACGCCGGTGGTCACGTCGCGACTCCGCGTCGCCAGCTGGCGCTGGATCGAGCCGACGCGGAGTGGTTCGTCCGCGTCTGCGAGTACGTCCAGAATGCGCTCGGTCGTTTCGTCTGGCATACGTCGGGGTACTGCTGCGACGCCGGAAAACCCGTCGCCGATGGACAACCGTCTTTGTCGACCGGGTGGTACGGTCGCGTGGCCGATGACGAAGAATCGCGGTTCCGAGTGCGGATGACTACCACGCCGTGACGAACCCTATGAGTGCCGAGGCCGACTTTCTATCCATACATTTGCGACGAGCGGTGAACGAATGTGGGTGAATCACGTCTCCCAGCCGTCGTAGACAGCGAATCAGACGGATCGAGAGGTTGTTTGGCCCTCCGGCGAAATTGACTCTGGGTGCCATACAATCTATTGTCTGGGTGTGCAATTCAGCATATGGCTGACAACAGTACCAGTGGCGGAGCGAGTCAGGAACTGGACGTCGACGTCTCCGCGCTCCTCGGTAACGATTACGAGACGTTCAAGACGGCCCTCTCCGGTGACGTGGCCGGACCAGTCGCTGTCGTCGGCGATCCGTTCTCCGGACGCGGAACCGTCTTGGAACGAGCGGTGCAGGACCTGGATGCAACGAGAATCTCCCTCGATCCCGGCGATGGAGTCGAGCGGATCCGTGAGGAAATACACGGCGAGCCGGTCGTGATCGAGGATTGCCAGCATCTGTACGAGCGGGACGTCGGCGGTTTCACCGAACTGTCTGCGTTTCTCGACGATCTGGCGGACATCGATGCGACGATAGTGACCGGCTGGAACCGATACGCCTGGGCGTACCTCGCGGCCGTACGAGGCGTGGATCGGGAGTTCCCTGTCACCGTCGAGATCCAGCCGCTTCCCGCCGAGCTGATCGGGGAACTCGTCCTCGGCCGGTACGACGAGATGCCTGACTTCGCGGCCGACGATCCCGGTGACGGTGGTATCGTGGTCACGACGCGTCGAGAGATCGGCTGGCGAGGGTGGTCGGTGTCGGTACCGGTCCCGACTGTGAGTCCGGTCGCAGTCAGGGAACTGGTCACGGACGGTAAAATCGATCCGAAGGATGTCACGTTTGGTCGGCTCGCTGCGGTCTCAGACGGGAACTTCGGCGTCGCCACGGCGATCTGGGAGATTCGTCAGAGCACAACGATGCGTCCGAGCGACATAGCCGTGCCCGCGTCCGACAGGCGGCTGGACCGCGAGGAGGCGTTCTGTCTCCGACTCGTGCTCGCGAAAGAGCGCGCGCGCCGAACGCACCTCTCGACGGTCGTCGACGGACTCGACCGCGTCCTTGGCCGCCTCGCGCGCGACGACCTCGTCACTGTGAAGGACGGAATCGTTGCACTGGTTCCGGCGGCGATACCAGCCGCTGCCGACGCGATCGAACGGAGCCGGATGCTATGATCGTCCTCCAGTCGCTGTCAGAGTTGGGGATAAACGCCGAAGCCCTCGTGGGAAGCGTGGGCGTGCTCGTGGCCGCGTACCTGGCCAGCCGACTGGTCGGGTACGCGCTCACAGCGGTCGCAGAGCGGAGCCCGAGCCGCCGAATCACGCTCAAGATGTTCATTCCAGTCGTGCGATTCCTGATCTACGGGACCTCGGTGTATCTGGTCCTGGGACCGCTGTTGCGATTGTCGAGCGCACAACTGCTGGCGGTGTCAGGACTACTCGGCGCAGCCCTCGGGTTCGGCCTGAAAGACCTCTTCGCGGGTGTCATCGGCGGGTTGGTGCTCGTCACGGAGCGCCCGTACCAAGTCGGAGACAAGGTCACCGTCGACGGCGACTACGGGGAGGTAGTCGACATCGGCCTCCGCTCGACGACGCTGACGACGCCCGACGACAGCGTGATCAGGGTCCCGAACGCCACACTGTTCACTGCGAACGTCTCGAACGCCAACGATGGCCAGCCGGAAATGATGGTCGTCGTCGAACTGTCCGTCGCCGCCTCGGCGGATATCGATCGCGCGAGCTCGATCGTCGAGGAGGCCATGGTGACCTCGAAGTACGCCTACGTCGACGACGATCACCCCGCTGTGGTCAGGGTCGAAGACGAGGTATACTTTCGGACGATCCGGGGCAAGGCCTACGTGGCCGACCTGCGTGACGAGTTCGCGTTCGCCTCGGACGTGACGGAGCGCTCGATGAGCGCCTTCGCGAGCCAGGGCATCGACGTGGTCGAGACGCCCGCCCAACTCTTCGAGAATCGCTGACCCCTCCCCGCCGCCCGCCGGGTTCGTCAGACCTGCTCGAGTTGCTCCGGAGTCGGAGTCGAACCGGTCCACGGCGGTCTCGACTGATCCTTCGAACTCCGGCAAAGCGCCGATGATCCGCTGTCGTGGACGCCGCCAGCCACGCACCTCTCTAAAGCACCGGGATCGGTCGTCCATCGATCGCTTCCAGCTGGTGGCCAGATAAAATCCAAAACTTAAGACGGCACACGTGAATGATGGTACCATGTCGAGCACAGCAGATGTCGAAGATCGGTTGCTCCGGGTGAGCGAGCAACTCCAGATACCACACAACACACTGCAGATCACGCAGGTGCGGCTGGGGCAGTTGCGCAACAAGCCCGACGTCGACGAGGGGAACATCGACGACTACGTGGCGGCCGCGCTGGCCCTGTCGGCTCGCGAGGACGGGCTCCCGATCAGAGAGGACGTGATCGAGGACGCCTGGTCCGAGACCCTCGGTCCCGATCGAAGGATCTCGCTGTCGAACGAACGACTGGAGACGACGCGGCGCTATCTCGACGTGGAGACGGTCCCGCCGCATCCGATCGCGTTGCTCGAACAGCTCGGCCAGTCGATCGAGATGCCCGAGAGCCTGATCGTGGTCGCGCGACGACTCCTGAACGACGCCTACGAGGTAGACCCGACGGTCGTGGCCGGGGGTCGATCCCCGACCGCGACGGCCGGCGGGTCGCTGGCGCTGTCGGCACTGGTCAACGGTCACGACGCCGACGACGTCCAGGACGTGCTCGGGGGCGCGTCCGACACGAGCCGTATCGCGATCAAGAACCGGTGTGAGGAGCTCCAGGAGCTGCTGGGCGAGGAGCGACTCGGGAGCGATCGCTACCGGATGGCCACCGACGTCGACACCGCCGCGGCGGCGACGGACGACCAGGCGACGGCGGCCGACGGCGCTGGGAGAGCGGAGCCCGATACCGAGGCAGCACCCGCAGTTGAGGAAGCCGAAGAGAGTCAGGCGGACAACGAAGCCGAGCAGACAGTAGCCGAAGCCGAGCAGCCGGAAGATCGGGCGGACCAGGCGGCCACCGACGTACGTGTCGAGGACGTCGAGGCCGAGATCGACACGCTGGTCGACGAACTCGATATCGACGCGTCGAGTCGGCTCATGGCTCGCGGAATGGTCGGTGACGCCGTCGGCGAGGTCGACGTGGGAAGCGCCGCGGAACTGGCCGGTGCGACACTGGTCGCGAGCCTGCGGATGAACGACGCCGACACCGACGTGGTCGACGTCGCGGCGGCGCGGCCCTTCGAACCGCGTACAGTCACCCAGTCGCTCGACGCGCTGGACGGGGCTGTCGACGTCGACATCCCGCGTCGGAGTCCCGACGAGATCGTCGACGAGACCGTCGCAGAACTCGGGCTCCCCGAGGCCGTCCACGACGAGACTCGGCGCGCGCTGGAGCGCTACGACGGTGACGACGACTTCACCGCCGCCGAACTGAGCGGGGGTGCGGTCGTCTTCGCCGCCACCGTCAACGGGATCCAGGTCGACATCGAGCAGCTGAGTGCGATCAGCGGTGCCGATCCCTCGTTTATCACCGACGCGATGAACGCCGTCGTCGTCTCGCTGTGTCTCGGGCTGGTCCGGGGCGAGATCGACTACGAGGAGTGTTCGTGGACGAACGATCTACTGGAGTCGGAACTGTCGTCGAACCTGGGCGACTCCCAGACCGGGCGGGCCATCGCCGTCGCCAAGACCTACGTCGCCGGCCGGGAAGCTCGTCACATCGACGACGCGACGCTCGACGCAGTACTCGGCGGCGAGTAGTCCTGCCGACAGGGGTGAGTGCGGTAGGACTACCAGGGTGCGATCGCTGTGCCAGCGTTCACTGATTCGACGCTGTCCCGACGAAATCACGACGGGGACGCATCTCGATCTCCGTCTCCTTCCCGAGCGCTGTGCCCTCCACGACTTCTTCGACGCGCAGCACCACGTCCTGCGGGCTCGCACAGCCGCAGTTGACGAACTCTTCGAACTCGTCGCCGACGGCGATCGAACCGCCGTGGGCACGCTTCTGATACGTTCGGAAGGTCGACTTCTCGACCGCGTCGCGGAGCCAGTCGCTGTCCGCGACCGGCCAGTCGCCCTCGTCGGCGTCGACCGCCCGGTAAGACATGACGACGCGGGTAGCGACCGACCGATCTGTCGACCGTCTACTGTTCATACACGACTGTCGGGGACGGACCGGCATCAACTGTCGGCTACCGGTTCGTAACCTGCTCGTGGTTCCAGCTGGTGTCTCGAACAGTTCGGCAGGCGAGTGTTCTCCGCCACCGCTCCGCGCGACGAGGATCCGAGAAACTACGTTGCTCGCCCGTCGAGTGAGTGTCGATGGCGACGCAGGCGCCGGCCGACCCCGAGACTCCCCGCGAAACTGTCCGGTTCTACCTGCTGGACCACCGGACGCCACCGGGGAAGGCGATCGACATCGCCCTCCTCGGGCTGAATCTGGTGTTCGTCGCCCTCTTCGTCGCGGAAACCTACGCGCTGCCGGCCGACGTCGAAGACGCTCTCTGGACGACGGAAATCGCCGTCGCCGCCGTCTTTCTCGTCGAGTATCTCCTGCGGCTGTACGGGGCCGAAGACCGACTCGCGGAGGCGCTGAACGCCTACACGATGGCCGATCTGATCGCGATCATCCCGACGCTGGTCGTCTTCCTCTCGCCGACCGCGGCCACCGTCGCAAGCGTCGGCTTCCTGCGAGCGGTCAGGGTCATTCGCGTGCTCCGGTTCTATCGGTTCACACGGGACGCGGACTTTTTCTTCGGAACTGTCTCGGATAACACCCTGCGGGCGATGAAACTCCTGTTGACCGTCGTAGTGCTCTTTTTCGTCTCTGCGGGGGCCTTCTACAGCGCCGAGCACGCTGTCAACCCCGACGTGGGCACGTTCGGGGACGCCTTCTACTACGTCGTCGTGACGCTGTCGACGGTCGGTTTCGGCGACATCATCCCGGCCACGGCCACGGGTCGCTGGATCACCATCGCGGCGATCCTTGCCGGTGTCATCCTCATCCCGTGGCAGGCCAGCAAGATCGTCCGCGAGTGGGCCAGCAAGGAGAAGGTCTCGGTGACGTGTCCCGACTGCGGGCTGGCCTACCACGACGCCGACGCCTCCCACTGCAAGGCCTGTGGCCACGTGATCTACCAGGAGTACGACTCGCGCCGCTAAAGCGCTCCAGCAGTCCGTCTCACACCCGTTCTCTGGTCACGACCGGCTGGACTGTGTCGGGCACGTGGCCGGTGTCGTACCACTCCACGGTGAAGGAATCGCGGTATTCGAACAGCGTTCCGACCACGGGGTTGTCGACGAGGACGTGGATGCGAAAGCGCTCCTCGTCTCTCACCGACTGCATCTGTGCCGTCGGGCGACGGCTGGGTCACGCTTTTGCCCGTCGAGGTCCCGGTGTCGGCATGGTCGCCGATCGCTGGCAGCGCTTCTACGAGGAACGCGACTACGATCGCTGTGCGTACCTCGACGGTGAGGCGATGGTCGAGCACGCAGTGACCTTCTTCGAGCGGGCGGGTGTCCCGGAGACGGTGCTTTCCGTTGGGTGTGGCCCGGCGGTGACGGAGTTCGAGCTGGCCAGACGCTACCCCGACACGACGTTCGTCTGCGTCGACGTGGCAGAGCAGGTGATCGTCGACAACCGCGCTCTCGCTCGCCAGGCGGGCGTCGACAACCTCGCGTTCGTCGCCGGTGCACTTCCGGAGCTCCCGATCGACGGGCGCTTCGACCTGGTGTACTGCGTCGCGACGCTGTACTTCGTCGCCGAGATCGACGACGCACTCAGAGCGCTGTTCGATCGGGTCGCACAGGACGGTCACCTGATCGTCAGCTATCCGACGACGACGCTCCGATCGTGGGTCCGCGAGCAGGACGACGAGAAGCGGGCGTTCTTCGAACTGGTCGAGCGCGGCGCGAACCTCCGGACGGCCGCAGCGATCCGGGAGCTCCTGGACGCGGAGGTCACCGACTACGGCGACCTCGTCGGCGCAGACGAAGCGGTGGCCGGGACCGTCGTTGTCGAACGGTAGCGCGCCACAGCGTACTTCCCCCGGGAGCCGTTATGACTGGCATGGACGACAGCGAGGGGGAGCGGCGACCGTCGACGCCGCCCGACGAGAGTGACGGACCCGAACCGCGACCGGTCGACGACAGCGTCGAGATCCTGGATCTGACGGCCGCGGAGTGGTATCGCGTCCGGAACCCCCTCCGGTTCGGGCCGACGTACTACGCGATCCAGTTGTGCAAACACCTGCCGCCGCTGGTGAAGAACCCGATCTACCGGGCGCTGGGCGTCGAGATCGGCGCCGGGAGCGTCCTCGCGCCGGCGGTGATCGTCGATCCCTTCTTTCCCGAGAAGATCACCATTGGCGAGGGATCGCTCGTGGGCTGGGGCACGAAGCTCCTCACCCACGAAGGGTACACCGACGAGTGGCACGTCGGGCCGATCGAGATCGGTGACGACGTGACCGTCGGCCACAGCTGCTCGACCCGGCCGGGCGTGACGATCGGCGACGGGGCCACGGTGGCGGCGCACTCCTTTATCAACCGCGACGTGGCCCCCGGCGAGCGTGTCGGTGGCGTCCCGATCGAGTCTCTTGACGACTGATACGGACGGGTGTGGACGTTTCCCCGGCCGACCGTACGACCGCGTGCGGCCGATCGGGTACAGACCGACAACCGTCCGTCTGACAGCGCCGTGAGTCGGCCTCGCCACCATTATAGTGGTTTCGGGCGAACCGCGGACTGATGAGCGAGGAGACGCCGCTGGACCGCGCCCGTGAAAATCTCACCGGGATCGTTTCGCTACTGGTGACCGGCCTCTGGATGGTGGCGCTGTTCACCGGGCAGGAGTGGTGGTGGGTCGCGCTGATCATCGGCTACGCGGTCGTCCTGCCGCTGGCGGGCATCCTGTTCGACGAGGACGAGGAGAGCGAAGCGTGGACCGGAGACCGGGAGACAGCTGAACAGACACAGTCGGCGTCCGGATCGAGCGGGACGGCGAGCGACGAGACGCCCCTCGAATCGCTCCGCCGGCGTTACGCCGAGGGCGAACTCACCGACGAGCAGTTCGAGCGCAAACTCGATCGGTTGCTGGAGACCGAGACGCTCGAAGACGTCGAGGAGTACCGCGAGCGGGCCAGCAGCGAACGCGAGCGGGAACTGGACCGGGAGTGAGTCCCGGACCGTCACGGTGAATCGAGGCCGTTCGCCCGTAGTTTTAGGACGAGGGCGGTCGTCGATCCGGCGATGTCGGCTCCACAGGTCTCGCGGTGGTCGCGGCGGTTCGTCGGTGCAGGTGCACTCTTCTTCGTCTGCTGGGCGCTGGCAGCCCTGCTGGGCCTGTTCCGTCGGACCGAGGTCGTGCTGGCGCTCTACGGGTTCGTCCTGTTGACGGTCTTCGGCAAGAGTTACGCGCTGCTCCCCGCGTATTTCGACCGATCGCTCGCCGTCCCGTGGGCACCGGCGTTCCAGTTCCCCCTGTCGGTCGGGGGCGTCGTCGCGCTGGCGCTCGGGGCCCAGTCGTGGGTGTTCGACGGCGCGACGACCGTAGGGGTGGTCGCGTGGTTCGCCGGCGTCTGCGTGTGGGTCGGGGCCCTTGGCTGGACCGTGCGGGACAACCTCACGGGCGCGGAGACCGGGACCGGCGACCACCAGACCGAGCGACGCCCGATCGACCGCGCGAGCAACGCCGTCGTCCCCGTGGTCGTGCTCTACCTGCTCGCGGGCAGTTACGAACTGCTGGCGGCGACACTCGGCCTGCCGACCCTGCTCGACGGGACGACGACGCGGGTCTCACACATGCTCGGTGCCGGCGGAGCGGCGCTGCTGGTGTTTGCCGTCGGCTTCCGGCTCTTTCCCCGCTTTCTCGTCGCGCACCCCCCGCGGGCGCTCGTCGCCGTCGTCCTGCCGGTCGGAGCCGTCGGCCCGGCCCTGCTGGCCACCGGGCTGTACGAGCAGCGCCTGCTGGCGGTCGGTGCCGTCGTCGAGGGACTCGCTATCGTCGGGTTCGCACTCGCCTACGGCGTCCTCTACGCCCGTTCGGACCGCGACCGGGTCGGGCTCCACACCGTCCTCGTCGCCGTCGTCGCGAGCCTCGTCGCCGTCGCGCTGGCCGCGCACCTCGTGGTCGTCGGTCGACTCGTCGCCGTCATCGAACTCCACTATCGATTCGCACTCGCGGGCTTTCTCGGGCTGACGGTCGTCGGTGCGGCCGTCCAGTTCTACCCGCCGACGGTCGGCGAGTGGCCCGGTTCGGACGACCGGACGGCACTGGTGGCGGTGGCGCTGATCGCCGGCGGTCTCGTGGTCCAGCTCCTGGGCCTCGTCGTCGCCAGCGCCGCGACGATCGGCGAACTCGCGGTGCTCGGCGGGACGGTCCTGTACGCCTACCTGCTCGCGAGCGCGTTCGTCGCGCGTGGGTGATCGCCAGGGCCGAACACGAGCCCAGCGCCTACGCGAGCACGTCGCCCAGCACTTTCGTCTGCGCCGCTGCGAGGTGCTCGGCCAGTGTGGAGACCGAGATCCCCAGTTCCTCGGCCACCTCGCTCGCGTTCGCGCCCTTGGGGTACTCGAAGTAACCCAGTTCGTGGGCCGTCTCCAGCACCTCGCGCTGGCGGGCCGTCAGTTTGCCGCGGTCGACGAGGATAGCGTCGCCCAGCGATCCCTCGCCGTTCTGGTGGAGCGACCGCAGCGCCACGTCGCCGAAGGCCGACCGGAGTTCCTCGATCACTTCTCGGACCTGCGGCGCGTCGTCGACGTGGACGGTCGCGACCAACTGGCCGTCCTCCGCCTGGATGTCGCTGACCGCGCAGTCGAACGTCTCGATCGCGTCACAGAAACAGTCCTGCTTGGGGTCCCGACGGAACTGATAGCGCGTCTCGGCACCGTTCTCGAAGATCGGCTCCCCGGCGTCGCTCACGTCGCTGTCTGCGGGAGCGGTAAACTCCTCGACGACCTCGTCGCCGCCGGTCGAGCGGGTGACGTTCGTCACCGGGCCGTCGGTACGGTTCGAGGCGTCGGCCACGGGGCAGGCCTCGGGCGATTCGATGGACAGTTCGACGCGCAGTCCCTCGGTCATGTACTGGGATACGATACCCCCCAGTAAAACGGGGGTCGTGTGTTCTCAGTCCGTGGGAACACGTTCGTGCTCACCTTCGCCCGGCAGCGGCCCGTCGTAGTCGTCGGGGACGAACGAACACAGCGGATCGCTCGCCAGCGGATCGCCGGTTTCGGCGTACGCCCGCGATCGACTCCCGCCGCAGACGCCCCGATACGGGCACGCACCGCACTTGCCTTCGAGCGCATCGTCGTCTCGAAGGCTCTTGAACAGCGACGAATCGCGGTAGATGTCGACGACGCTCTGCTCGCGAACGTTCCCGGCCGACTCGGGCAGGAATCCCGACGGGTACACGTCGCCGACGTGGCTGACGAACGCGAACCCCTGCCCGGCACGGATCCCCGTCCGTCGTTTGACGCCGCTGGGCGGTCCACCGGTGTCACTGCGATCCGATTCGTCGTCGCTGGCCCCGTCAGCGCTCTCTCGCTCTTGTTCCATCGACACCCGGCGGTAGTGTGGCGCTTCGGTGGTCTTGAGACCGAAGGGAACCTCCTCGGAGACCTCGTGGAGCCACTCCATGACGCGCTCGGCGCGCTCGGGGCTGATCTGAGTCAGGACCTGGCCGCGGCCGACGGGCACGAGGAAGAACACCGACCACATGACGGCTCCCAGTTCCTCGACGAGGTCGCGGATCGCCGGCAGTTGCGCGACCGTCTCTGCGCAGACGGTGGTGTTGATCTGCAGCGAGAGGTCGGCCTCGCGTGCCGCCGCGGCGGCGTCCATCGTCGCCTCGAAGCTCCCCGAGACGCCCCGGAAGGCGTCGTGAGCCTCGGGATCACCGCCGTCGATCGAGAGGGCCATCCGGCGGAGGCCGGCGTCCTGCAGGTCGGCGATTCGGTCGGCGGTGATCGACTCGGTCCCGCTCGGGGTGAGCGTCATCCGCAGGCCCTGTTCGGTGCCGTACTCGACCAGTTCCACAACGTCCTCGCGCACGAGCGGGTCCCCGCCCGAGAGGACGACCAGCTGGCCGTCGCCGAAATCGGCGGCCTGATCGAGGAGTCGCTTGCCCTCGGCAGTCGAGAGTTCGTCCGGGTGGCGCTGTTGCTGTGCATCGGCTCGGCAGTGCTTGCACGTCAGCCCACAGGCCTGGGTCAGCTCCCAGATCAACACCAGCGGTCGTTCGTCGACGTTCAGGCCGCCTCTCATACGTGGACGCGAACGACGTGGCCGCCACAGCCACACTGTTCGACGTAGTCGTACTCGATACCATCGTACTCCTCCAGCGCGTCGTAGAGGTACGTCTCGGGGTGGCCACAGTCGCCGTGGGTAACGAGGTTGACGTGGTTGCCGTCGGCGGTGTGTTCGATGGCGTCGATGGCCTGTGCGACGACGAGCTCCCGATCGTCGGCGTGCTGGGGTTTCTCCAGGTTCGCCGACCAGGAGTTGTCGTGGACGTGATCGGTCACTGGCTCGACGTCGTCGTGTGAGACGCTCATACCAACTCATTGTGGCGCGACGCATGATTATATATTCCCGAACATGTGCGGGGCTATTCGTATGGTGTGAGAACGAAAACGGGCGTGGCGTCCCGGGCTGTACGTGGACTGTCCGGCTACGACAGTTCGGCTTCCAGCCAGTCGAACTGCGTGTTCAACTCGGAACTGCGCTGGCGTTTGACGACGGTGGCGTCCAGCACTTGTCCGACGATGGGTAGATCCACGGCTTCGAACGTCGTCGTCGCGCTGATCGTGGTCCCCCCGCCGGCCGTTTCGAGGTGGTACTCGGTGTACATCTCCTCGAAGATGCCCTCCTTTTGCTGGTAGGCGAGCACCGCGTCCTCGGCCTCGACGACCTCGGCGATCAGTTCCACGTCGAACAGCCCCACTCGATTCTGGATGCGGACCGTGTCCCCGTCGACCCGAACGGCGTCGAACCCCGCGGCGTCCATGAACGCCTGCGTGTCTTCGACCAGCGGGCGTACTTCGTCGGGGTCAGCCGGGAGTTCTCGGGTGACCGTCACCTCTTGCATGATTAGTCCGGTGTCGGCCGTCCGCATAAGCCTTCGGCGAGGCGGGAGACACGGCCAATTGAGGGGGAAAACTGGACTGTGCGACGTCGTATGCCGCGTCGCGAACCACGCACGTCGCTCCCCGAACTCGAACACCCGGTCCCCCAATAGAGTGGGTAGTTATATTTTGCTCTCGCCCTCCAACGTCCAGTAATGACACGCGAACCGCTCGAACGGGCGAACCGGGCACTGTTGCACGCCATCGAGACGCCTCCCGACTCCGGCCGGGAGGACCGACTCGACGAACTGGCCGCTCGGCTCTGGTATCTGGCTCGCGAGGCGTCCTACGAACCGGACCAGGCCCAGTTGGAGCGACTCCAGCATCGGCTGGACCGACTCGCCGAGGAGAGCCACGAGCGGCGCGCTCGCTCGCTCCGCGACGCCCGACGCCACCTGGCGACCTGCCGCCGACAGTCCAAGTCGGTGTAGCACGGGCGCTGTCGTCGACGTTCCAGCGCTCGGCATCGTCTGCCGAGCGCACCGCTTTTGTCGCTGGAACCGGTATCGAACATGTTCGGCGCAGCGTCCGTCTCGCTGGGCGAACATATTCGCACACATGCCACGCGCAGAACTGACCCTCACGATTCCGGAGGCAGTGTGGATCGGTGAGCTGTCTCGCTCCTTCCCTGCCGCGGAGTTTCGTATCCTCGCAGCGGTGCCCGGTGACGACGCCGGCGTCGGACTGGCCGAGGTGACGGCCGACGACCTCGTCACGGTACTGGGCGAAATGGACGACAGCGACGCCGTGACGTCTCTGGAGATCCTCCAGCGCTGGGAGGACACCGCGCTGGTCCAGTTCGAGACCAGCGACCCGCTCTTGCTGTTCCCCGTCCAGGGGTCGGGCGTGCCGCTGGAGATGCCGTTCGAACTCAGCGACGGCGAGGCCCGCTGGGAGATCACCGCGCCACAGGAACGCCTGTCGGCGCTGGGACAGCAACTGGAGGAGTTCGGCATCCCGTTCCACGTCGAACGCGTCAGCCAGCACGTCGAGACCGAGCAACTGCTCACCGGGAGCCAACTGGAACTGATCGAGGCTGCCGTCGAGAACGGCTACTACGACACGCCCCGGGACTGCTCGCTGACGGAACTGGCCGACGCAGTCGGCATCGCCAAGTCGACCTGTAGCGAGACGCTCCACCGCGCCGAGGAGAAGATCGTCAAGGAGTTCGTCGACAACCGGGACTAGGAAACGAGGTCGATCGTTCGACTGGGACTGCCGCTGGAATCGACTGGATCACCGGGAACGGCCAGAAAGTCCCACCCGTGTTGGTTGGTGGGGCGGGCGAAGAACCGTTGGCTGGTCACTCGGCCGATATCGTCGTCTGTCAGGTCGTCACTGGTCGCCGGTCAGCCCGTCCAGCAGGTACGTCGCCAGTCCCTTGTCCAGCGGGTCGTTGGCGTTGCCACAGTGGGGCGACTGGACGCAGGCAGGACACCCGTGGGCGCAGTCACACGAGCGAAGCATGTCCAGCGTCGTCCCCATCAACCCGTCCACGTCCTCGTAGGCGTTGCGGGTGATGCCGACGCCGCCGGGATAGCCGTCGTAGATGAAGATGGTGGGGGCGTCGGTGTGGGGGTGCATCGGCGTCGAGAGGCCGCCGATGTCACGCCGATCACAGAGGTACTCGAAGGGGATCATCGAGATCATGGCGTGTTCGGCGGCGTGGATGCCGCCGGGGAAGTCGCCGGGATCCTCGGGAACGGGTAGGCTGTCGCCGATACCGCCGTCGCTCCCATCGCCGTCACCACCGTCTGCTGCGACCGCCTCGCCCAGCATCGCCCGCTCCAGGTCCGTCGGGACGGTGAAGTACAGCGCCTTCGTCCGGAGGGTCGTTTCCGGCAGGTCCAGCGCGCGCTGGCCGATCACCTCGCCACTCTGGCCGTCGCGCCGTTCGTAGCCCGTGATCTGCTTGCGCATGGTCACGTCCGCGAAGCGGACGGGCACGTCCGAGCGCCCGTCGAGTGAGTCGGCTCGCAGGTCGGCCTCGACGGTGATCTCCTTCTCGTGGAGGACGCGCGTGAAGTAGTCGGCCCACGTGCGGTCGAGTTCGGCGATGCCGTGATCGAGGTCGAGGCCGGTCACCTCGTAGGTCGTCCCCTGGTGGTGGTAGATCGCGCCGGGGTGGGCGTCCCGCAGAGCGTCGTCCAGCCCCAGCGTCGCGATCGTGTCGCCGCGGTGGCGCAGTTGCACGTCCTGGTCGGTGACGGTCCGCAGGCTGGTCTCGTGCTGGGGACTGCCCTCGCCGCCGTACACCCAGCGGGTGCCGTCGTTCGTGGTCCGCCGGGACAGTTTCCCGGCGCTCTCCAGATCCGCCACGAGCGAAGGGAACCCTTCGCCGAAGTAGCGGTCGTCGCCGGGTTTGAGCCACGTCTCTCTGGCTGCCGAACAGACGTGGTCGGGCATGAGCTGGTCGTTCTCGGGGTTCGTGACCGCGCGCTCTGGCGGGTGGTCGAACAGCGCGTCGGGGTTTCTGACGACGTACTGGTCGAGCTGGTCCTCGCCGCCGACGAGGACGACGAGCGCGGGATCGGTGCCCCGGCCCGCCCGCCCTGCCTGCTGGAAGGTCTGCATCCGCGTGCCGGGGTAGCCGTCCAGCAGGACGGCGTCGAGGCCGCCCACGTCGACGCCCAGTGCCAGCGCGTTCGTGCTCCAGACGCCACGGAGAGCGCCGGATTTGAGGTCCGATTCCAGATCGCGACGGCGCTCGTCGGTCAGTGCCGCCTGGTACGCGCCGACCGAATTCGCGAGGTCGTGCTCACCCCGGTCCCGGAGGTCCTCGGCGCTCTCCGTGGCGTACCGTTCGGCGGTCTGGCGCGACCGCGTGAACACGACTGTCTGGAGTCCGTGCTGCACGAGGTCGACGAACAGTTGCTTGGTTTCGACGTGGCTCGACTTCCGGCGGCCGCTCCCGCCCCACCCGCCGTCGGAATTCCGTTCCGACGAGCCCTCACTCGCTCCGCTCGCGAGGACGCCGTCGCCCGCGTCGTACTCGGGCGGGTTCCAGACGAGCCAGTTGCGCGGCCCGCTGGCGCTCGCATCCTCGTCGACGAGTCGGTACGACGCGGGGTCGGTGCCGGTGACCGTCGCCGCGTGTTCGACGGGGTTGCCGATCGTCGCCGAGCAACAGATCCAGTCGGGGTCACCGGCAGACTTCGTCTGCCGAGATACCGAGCGTGGCTCGGTACCGGCGTCGAAGCGTTCGGCGACGCGTTGGAGTCGTCGCATCACGAGCGCGACGTGGCTCCCGAACACGCCCCGGTACTCGTGGACCTCGTCGATCACGACGGTGTCGAGCCGTTCGAAGAACCAGTCCCAGAGCCGGTGGGCGTGTGGCAGGATGCCGTAGTGGAGCATATCGGGCGTCGTCAGCAGGACGGTCGGCTGACGCTCGCGGATCTGCTCCTTTTCGGTCGTCGACTGCCGACCGGTGTACTGGGCGACCGAGACGCCGGAGGCGAACCCGAGGCGATTCGCCAGCTCGGAGAGCGTCTCGGTCTGGTCGTTGATCAGTGCGACCTGCGGCGCGATGTAGAGGGTCGTCCGGCGATCTTCGAGCGCGCGCTCGAACGCCGGGATCGTGTACGCGAGACTCTTCCCACTGGCAGTCTCGGTCGCCAGCACGACGTTCTGGCCGTCGCGGGTCGCCTCGACGGCGTCGGCCTGATGGGCGTAGAGTCGATCGATGCCGTCGGTTTCGAGTGCGCTCGCGAGTCTGTCGTTCACGTTCAGATCGGCGAAGGTCGCCTCGCGGCCGGGGACCGCTCGCTCGTCACGGATCTGGCCCTCGTAGTAGGGTCGATCCCGGAGCCACGCGATGGTCTCGTCCACGGTTCTCCTTGGGAACCCCTTCCTATTCGTCTTCCTCTTCCCGGTCCGGACGCAACGGATCTTCGACGGGTGACTGGTCCGTCTCCGACCCGGGGACCGGTTCGACGGCTCCCGCGTCGACGTCGGGCAGCGCCCGCACGGCCTCGACGACCGGCGCGAACGACGGGCTCTCGTAGGCCTCGTCAGTCACCCAGCGGTACAGGACCCGCTGGTTTTCGTCGACCACGAATACCGCCCGCTTGGGAATGTTCCGGTGGCCCTCCCACTCGTCGTAGCAGACGTCGTACGATCGGGCGATGCTGCCGTCGCTGTCGGACAGGAGCGGAAACTCGAACCCGTACCGGTCGGCGAAGGCCCAGTGGGCGTACACGCTGTCGCCGGAGATAGCCCACGCCTCGACGCCGTCGGTCAACTCGAAGAACGCGCCGTCCCGCAGCGAGCAGAGCTCCGAGGTACACACCGGACTGAAGTCGAACGGATAGAACATGAGCACGACAGCGGTCCCCTCGCTCGTCGTCTGCTCGAGGTCGAAGGTCGACGCTGCGCGGTCTGTGACACCCGGCAGTCTGAACCCCGGTGCCTGCTCTCCCTCCTCTACCATGTCAACTGAGTAGTACGGGCGATTCTTAATACTGGCGTGGCCTCGACCCACAGTATTTTGGAACGCTCGCCGCCAAGCACGACTATGACCGAGAAGGAGTCTCTCCGCCAGACCGTGTGGGACGAACTCGAAGAGAGCGGCGAGGCACGCTTTCCTTTTCCGCCCCACGACCGTATTCCCAACTTCGCCGGCGCGGACGAGGCGGCCGACCGACTCGCCGAGACGGCGGCGTGGCAGGCCGCCGAGGCCGTCAAAGCCAACCCCGACGCCCCACAGTTGCCCGTTCGCCGCGCGGCGATGCGTCAGGGAAAGACCGTCTACATGGCCGTCCCGCGCCTGCGTGACGAGAAGTGCTTTCTCAGGCTCGATCCCGAGGAAGTCGACGATATCGACGACGCCACGACCGTCGGCGGCGCCAGCGAGCACGGCGTGCAGGTCGGTCCCGACGAGATGCCCGCGATCGACCTGATCGTCTCGGGGAGCGTCGCCGTCAGCGAGGCAGGCGCGCGCATCGGCAAGGGCGAGGGCTACAGCGACCTCGAGTACGCCGTCCTGCGGGAACTCGATCTGGTCGACGCCGACACGCCGGTCGCCACGACCGTCCACGAACGGCAGGTCCGCGAGCACGACTGCGTCGACGCACACGACGTGGCGATGGATCTGGTGGTGACCCCCGAGCGGACGGTCGAGACCGAGACGCCGTACGACCGCCCCGCCGGCATCGACTGGACGGCGCTGGACGACGAGCGGATCGAAGCGATCCCGGTACTTGCGGCGCGCCGACCCTAACGTTCAACTGGCGGAGTCGGGCTACACCAGCAGCACGGGACGGTCACAGGCCTTGACGACCTGCGCCGTCACCGTCCCGAGCGTGCGGTCGTGGTCGTGGCCCTGGTACCCCATCACGACGAGGTCGGCGTCGATCTCGTCGGCGTGGCGGCGGATCTCGCGACTGGGTTCGCCGTGGCAGTTCTCCGACTCGATGCCGACGCCCCGAGCGCTGGCCCGCCGGGCCATCGCTTTCAACAGGGCGGTGCCGTCGTCCTCGCGCTGGTCGACGACGAGTTCCGCTGACGAGAGCGCCGGCTCGCCGATTCGGGCCGTATCGACGACGTGAAGCAGTGAGAGGTCACTGTCGGACTGTTCGGCCAGGTCGAGCGCGTAGTCGAACGCGCGCTCCGCGTTGTCACTGCCGTCGGTAGGGACGAGGATGCGATCGTGCATAGTCCGGGATACACCGGGACCGGGGAAACTGCTTGTTGCCAGTTGAGCACGCGCTACGGGCCCCAAAGGAGCGGAGAACGAATTGAGATATATTGATGTACTCTCATTTCGGCAGGCAGTACACCTTTGCAACTGTACGCCCATGTGATGCTATGGACGGAGCGGGACCGATCGAGCGACTGAACGAGTTGCCGTCAGGTGAGCACGTCGACGTGCTCTACGTCGATCCCTCCGAGACCGCTCCGACGGTCCGGGAACGACTCGACAGCTTCGATCCGATCACCGTCGAGCGAGTGCCCGACGGGGCGACCGCACGCGACCGAGTCGCCGCTGGGCCGATCGACTGCGTCGTCAGCGAGTACGCGCTCCCCGACGAGGACGGGCTCTCGCTGCTCACCGGTCTCAGAGAGCAGCGGCCGTCGCTCCCCTTCGTGTTGTTCACCGACGACGGAGACGAGACGGTCGCGAGTGACGCGATCGCTGCCGACGTGTCCGAGTACCTTCGGCGGACGCCGCTCGACGAACAATTCCCGGAACTCGTGGCCGCGGTGACACGGGCGGTCGAGAGCCAGAGCCAGCGCTCGTCGATTCTCGACCGAATGACCGACGCGTTCCTGGCGCTGGATACGGACTGGGAGCTCACCTATCTCAACGAGCGAGGGAGAGAGGTCATCTGTGCCGCCGCCGGCCGGGAACTGACGATCGATTCGCTCGTGGGGACCGACATCTGGCGTTTGCTCCCCGAAGCCGTCGACACCGTGTTCTACGACGAGTATCACGAGGCTGTGTCGTCCGGCGAACCGGTGACGTTCGAGGCCGAATACGAGCCGCTCGACACGTGGTTCGAGGTCCGTGCTTACCCCTCGCCGGACGGGCTCTCGGTGTACTTTCGCGACGTGACGGATCGACGAAACCAGATCGCCCAGCTTCGCCAGCGTGAGGAGGTTCTCAAGGAGATGTATCGCGTCGTCTCTGCGAAAGACCTCGCGTTCGACGAGCAAGTCGACAGACTCCTGGCGATCGGCCGCGAGGTCCTGGGTACCGATTACGGTGCCCTCTCACGACAGGAAGGGGGGGATTACGTCTTCGAGATCGTCCACGATCCCACCGGCGACACCGAACCGGGCGACCGCGTCCAGCTGGATCAGACGACCTGTGAGCGAGCGATCGTCACCGAGCAGACACTCGTTCTCGAAGATATCGCGCGAGACGCGCCAGAGCTGACCAGTCGAGAGGGCTTTACCGATATGGGGATCAGTTGCTATCTCGGCACGCCGGTGGTCGTCGACGGCGACATCTACGGGACGTTCTGTTTCTACAGCGAGGATCCACGGGAGGAGCCGTTCTCCGACTGGGAGATCACACTCGTCGAGTTGCTGGGCAACTGGGTGAGCTACGAACAGGAACGCCGTCGCAACCGCCGGGAGTTGACCCGGGAACGCAACCGACTCGACGAGTTCGCGGGTGTCGTCAGCCACGACCTCCGGAACCCGCTCGGTGTCGCGCTCGGCCGAATCGACGCCGCACGGGAAACGGGCGACGACGAACACTTCGACGCGATCGAACGGTCGCTAGAGCGGATGGACGACCTGATCGACGACGTGCTGACAGCAGCCCGCGAGGGCGAGAGCGTCCAGGACCCCGGCCCGGTCGACATCGTAGCGATCGCAAACGAGGCGTGGGCGATCGTCGACGCCGGGGCAGCGACGCTCGCCGTCGACGCGCCGGGGCGCTATCTCGGCGATGCCACTCGGCTCCAGCAGCTACTGGAGAACCTCTGTGTCAACGCGGTCGAACACGGCGGCGAGGACGTGACGATCACCGTCGGCGCCCTGGCGAACGGCCGGGGCTTCTACGTCGCCGACGACGGTCCCGGCGTCCCCGCCGAGAAGCGCGACGAGATCTTCGAAGCGGGCTACACTACGAGCGAGGAGGGAACCGGCTTCGGACTGAAGATCGTCGAGGAGGTCGCACACGCCCACGGCGCGACTGTCCGGGTCACAGAGAGCGCCGACGGCGGTGCCCGCTTCGAGATCCGGGATCTGCGGCCGGCCTGATCGGGGTGAGCGTGGTAATCTGGAGCGATCAGTTGTCGTCCACTCTAGCCGCGGACGTGCGTCTATGGTTTTAAACGCCCCTGTCCCATACGAACTCCCAATGAGTGAAACACCGGAGTACGACGTGGCGGTGGTCGGCGGCGGCCCCGCCGGCCTGACCAGTGCGCTGTACACGACACGGCTCGGTCACGACACGGTCGTCGTCGACCGTGGGGGCGGGCGGGCGGCGATGATGCGGGACACACACAACGTCATCGGCGTCACCGAACACGTCTCGGGCAACGAGTTCCTCCAGACGGGCCGGGAGCAAGTCGAGAGCTACGGCGCGGCGTTCGTCCGTGACTTCGTTTCACAGATCGAGGTCATCGACGACTCGCCAGCGCCGGCCTTCCGGCTGACCGCCGGCGACGACACCCTCACCACTCGACGGGTCGTGCTGGCGACGGGCTTTAGCGACGAGCGGCCCGACCCGCCGCTACCCCGGACCGGGCAGGGCCTGCACTACTGCCTGCACTGCGACGCCTACATGTTCGTCGACGAACCCGTCTACGTGATGGGCACGGGCGATGCCGCCGCTCACGTCGCGATGATCATGCTGAACTTCACCGACGAGGTGGACGTGCTCACCCGCGGCGAGGAAATCGAGTGGAGCGACGAGACCGACGAGCAACTGCGCGCCCACCCGGTCGACGTGATCGAGAGCGAGATCGAGTCGATGGAGAAAGATGACGACGGCTGGCTGCGGGCGTTCGAGTTCGAGGATAACGTGGAACAACGTTCCACGGGGAGCCGGACGGAGTCCGGTGGAACGCGCCGCGAGTACCGCGGCGGCTTCCCGATGTACGGCTCGAACTACAACGCCGATCTGGCCGACCAGCTGGGCCTGGATCGCAACGACGACGGCACCATCGCCGTCGACGACCACGGCCGCACCAGCGTCGAGGGGGTCTCGGCGGTCGGCGACATCACGCCGGGCCACAACCAGATCCCGACCGCGCTCGGCGAAGGTGCGCGGGCCGGGATCGGCCTCCACTACGACCTCCGGGAGTTCCCCCGTTCGCTCGACGAGATCGAAGCGTCCGGGCCGGTCGGTGACGAAGAGGTTCCGGCCATTTCGGCGGAGCTGATGGAGACTGCGATCACGCACGAGGGCCACGCTGCCGGGCCGCGTGACGACGCGAGTGAGGCGGCGAGCGAGGACGCCGAACAGTCGACCGCGACCGACGACTGAGGACGGTTAGAACGAGGCGACAGCGGTAGACAGCCGGATTCGAAAGCACTGTTCTCCGTGGTATCGGAGGCTACTTCGTCGGATCGCCGGACGCTTCCTCGACGAGTGCGGCGGCGTCCCGGAAGAGACCGTCCAGGTTCTCGGGCAGCGTCGGATGGTAGGCCCGGTCGGGGATCTCGCGCACGTCCAGGCCCATCTCGACGACGATCTGCATGGTCTTGGCGAAGCTGTCGGCGTGGTAGTGCAGACCCTGCCAGCCGAGCACGGTCCCGTCAGTGCGGTCGACCACGAGTTTAGCGAGCCCTTCGGGCACGTCTTTGGACTTGAACACGCCGTCGTCGCTGGCCTGCCGGGTGGCGACGGCGATATCGTACCCGGCCTCGCGGGCCGTCCGTTCACTGTGGCCGACGCGGCCGAACGGATAGACGCCCAGTCCCGAGAAGATGATGTGGTGGTGGACGTTCTCGTAAGGCTGTGGTTCTCCACCGGCTTCCTGCCGACAGATGTTCTCGGCCGCCGTGAATCCCTGCTCCTTGGCGACGTGGAGGATCGGCTCCTTGCCGTTCACGTCGCCGACGGCGTAGACGTGGTCGTGGGCCGCCGTCTGCATCGTGTCTCGGACCCACTTGCCCTCGACGGTAATATTGGTGTTATCCAGTCCAAGCCCTTCGACTGTCGGCCGGCGGCCGGTGAAACAGAACAGCTGGTCGGCCTCGTACGTCTCAGTCGCCCCACTATTGCGCTCGACAGTCAACCGGACACCACCATCGTCAGTCGGTTCCAGTTCACGCTCGTAGCAGTTCGTCGGAATGTCGAGACCCCAGTTGTCCTCGTAGATGTCCAGTGCGGCGTCGCCGAACTCGGGGTCGGCCTCGTCGATGGGGCGGTCGTCGTGTTCGATGACTGTGAGGTCCATCCCACCTGCTTCGGCGAGGTAGGGGACCAGTTCCATCCCGATGTATCCGAAGCCCATGACGATCCCGGAGTCGGGGAACTCGCGGGCGTCGAGCACGTCGGCGCTGGTCATGAACTCGACCTCGTCGATGCCGGGCAGGTCCGGAACGTTGACGCTCGATCCCGTCGCGACGACGACGTAGTCGGCGTCGAAGCGCTCGCCGCCGGCCTCAACGGTGTGGGGGTCGACGAAGCGGGCCGTGTCGTGGACGAACGTCACGTCGTCGCGTTCGGCCATCTCCTCGACGCCGGCACGGCGGTGGCCCGCCCAGCCAAGTGTGTGGTCGTCTTTCTGGTCGACGACACGGTCCAGATCCACGTCGGGCACGTCACCGACGAGCCGGTCGTCGTGGCGGGCCTGGAACCGGTGTGCCCCCGCTGAGAGGACCTCTTTGGACGGCATACAGCCCCGCAGGATACAGAGCCCACCGCCCGGTTCGCCATCGTCGATCAGTGTCAGTTCGACGCCCGGTTCCTCGACGAGTTCGCCCGCGACGGCGGCCCCGGCGCTTCCGTAGGCTCCGATGATGACGACGTGAGTCACATCAACACTATACGGACGCCGGGCAAAAAGAATGGAGTACCGTTACGGTGACCCGCCCGCCCCACTGGCACAGAGCGCAGGGAAGACGGGCCGCGTCACGAGACTTTGCGCCTCATACGGACAGTTGTCGGTCTGTACCAGATCGCCCGCACGCTTTCGTGCGGTCGACTGGCTAAACGTCTACAACCGTCCGTATCAGCGCTATGGCTCCTCACTCTCGCCCTCGACGGCCGGCGTCGGCCCGGTGTGGTCGTACCGGGGCCCGATGCCGAACAGCGAGAGCCAGCGTCGCTCGCCGAGGATCAGGGTGTCCCAGATCACCAGCGTCGGGGGCAGGGCGAACAGCGAGGCCAGGAAGGCGAAGGCGATCGAGAGCCCCGTCAGGATGCCGAACTGTCCCAGCGCGGGGAACAGCGCCAGCGCCAGCACCCCGATGCCCGAGACCGTCGTGAGCATACTCCCGAGCAGTGCGCCGCCAGTCCCACGGACGGTGCGGTCGAGCGCGGTCGTGAGACCGTTGTGCTCCCGTTCGTCGGCGAAGCGGTGGGTGACGTGGACCGAGTAGTCGACACCGAGCCCGATCGTGATCGCGAGGATGGTCGCCGTGATAGCGTTGAACGGGATCGAGAGGAAGCGCATCGAGGCGGCGACGAGCACCACGGTCACGACGACGGGGACCATGTTGGCGATCCCGAGCGTCGCGTACCCCTCGAAGATCCGGTACGCGATCGTCAGGAAGACGGTCGCGCCGATCAGTGCGACCGCGAGGCTGGTGATCGCCGATTCGAGGATCACGTCGGAGACGGCCTTGAACACGACCGTGTTTCCGGTCGCGGTCGCGTCCATCCGGAAGCGGTCGGCGACCTGTCGCGTGTCTGCCGTGATCTCGCTCTGTGAGGCGTCGGCTTCCACGGTGTAGACGACGCGGGCGCTCCGTCGGTCCTCGGTCATGTAGTTGCCGGCCTGGTCGCCGACGGGCGAGGCGAACAGTTCGTCGTAGACTTCACCGAGGTTCTTGTCGGGGACACCGTTGTCGTTCTGGTCGTTGCGCTCGACGAGTGCCCGGAACTCTGGGTTTCGATCGGCGTAGCTCTGGATGACGGTGACGATCGAGCTCGAGGATGCCCGGCCGCCCTCGGTCGAGAACGACGACGGTGGATTGTCACCGGCCCGGTAGATCTCTTCCAGAGCTGTGTTCCGTTGCATGCGTCCCTCGACGTACACTGTCGTCTGGCTCGATTGCGTGGTCGCGAACTTCTCTTCGAGGTAGTTCAACTGCCCAGCGATCGTGTACTCGTTGGGCGCGAACGGTTCGGGCAACTCTTCGAGGAAGGCGGGCGTCTCCTCTGGGGGGAGGAAGTCTTCCTGTGAGAACGTCGTGTTCACGTCTGTCGCGTACACGCCCGCTCCGGCAGTGCCGACGAGCAGGACGGCGAGGACGAGCGCCGGCGCGGCGTCGCCCAGCGTCACCCCGACGCGCAGCACCGATCCCAGCGACGAGTCCTCCGAGCCCAGCGGTGTCTCGCTGAACGTCGGGATCGGGTACCGCTCCCGCAAGCGATCCATTTCGACCTTCGCGGCCGGCAGGAACACGCCGAAGATGAAGAACGTGAAGACGATCCCGACTCCGGCGACGAGGCCGAACTCCCGGATCGGGTTCAGCGAACTCGTGAAGTTCGCCAGAAATCCGATCACCGTCGTTCCGGTGACGATGGCGAAGGCCACGAGCAACTGGTCGGTGGTGATCCGCATCGAGTCGTCGACGGATTTGCCCAGTGCCAGCTCCTCGCGGTAGCGGTTGATCGCGTGGATCCCGAAGTCGATCCCGACCGCCAGCAACAGCGGCGGCACCGCGATCAGGAGCTGACTGAACGGGATCCCGGCGATACCGGTGAAGCCGAACGTCCAGATGACGGCCATCAGCAGTGCGAACAACCCGAGCACGAGGTCCGCCGGGTCGCGGTACGCGATCGTCAGGAACAGGAAGATCAGGATGACTGCGGCGGGCACGACGATCAGCAGCGAGTCGAAGATCACGTTGCTGAACTCCGCGGCGATGAGGCCGCTTCCGAAGACTGTCATCGACCCACCGGCGGCCGAGTCGACCTGGAACTCGGCCTGTTGCTGGATCGAGGTCAGCGGGCTCGAACCGCCCTGTCCCGACCCCGACGAGAGTCCCGCAGGCACTTCGTGCGAGATCACGCCGATCGTCGCTGAGGCCGACGCGTCGGCACGGTTGAAGTCCTGGCTGAGGATCGAGGAGAACTGCGGGCTCCTGCTGGCCTGCCTGACGGCGCGGTCGATCTCGGTGCTCGTCGAGCGCTCGATGACGTTGATCTTCTCGTCGAGCGTCCGGGCCGACGGATCGATCGTCTGTGCGACGATAGCAGCGGTGCTACTCGTCGACGTGACCCGCATGTCCGGGTGCTCCTGGACGCGCTGCTGGGCGCGCAACATACGCAACATCGCGGGCTTCGAGAGGACGTTGTTCTCCTCTTGGATCAACTGTGTCGAACCTGTATCAGTCTGGAAGGTGGGAGAGAACTCCCGGGTGACGTCCTGGAGTGCTTCCTCTTCGGGCAGGCCGCTGGCGAACTGCGACGTGCCGGCGGACGTGGAGATGTTGCTCAGGCCAGCGCCGAACACGAGTGTAACGACCAGGAACGTGATGATGACGCGCCTGGAGTCGTTGATGATGCGGTCGTCGGCCCAGTCGATGTAGCGTTGGTAGTCCATGCTATCTGAACCGGAGGATGGCACCGATCCCGATCAGGACCAGGACGACGGCACCGCCGATCAGGGTCAGAGACGGTCCGCCGCCGCTGGGCTGGCTGACGTCGACCGGGATCTTGTACGTGTCGGAGGTGACGGTGTCGCCGTCGGCATCATCGTACTGGAAGTCCATCGAGATGGGGTAGGTCTTCTCCAGTGCGCTCCCGCTGGCGCTGATCGAGTAGGTGATCGTCGTCGACTCACCGGCTCCGAGTTCGCTGACGAACGCCTCGTCGTCGTCGGCGGTGATCGGCGACCCGGCGAAGATCTTTCCTTTGATGTCGGTCAGCGTCTCGTCTTTCTCGTTCGTGATCTGGAGTTCGATCGTGCTCCCCTCGCCAGCCGTGACGTTGGCTCGCTCGATGACCACGTCGAACTCGGGGCGTTCCGGGCCGACCTCGGCCCGGACGTTCAGCGGATCGCTGGTACGCTGCTGATTCTCACTGTTGTCGTACTGGGCCTGGAGCGTGAACTGGCGCGGGGCGCTTCGGGCGCTGTCGCTCACGTCCACGTCGAAGCTGAAGTCGGCGGACGCCCCGGCTTCGAGCCGTCCGATCGAGTACTCCGTCTCGATGGGGCTGACGTTGCGCTGCTGGCTGGCCCACATTACGACCACGTTGTCGACCGCACGCGGGCCGGTGTTGGTGAGCTGGCCCTGCAACTGTCCGTCGTCACCGACCTGCAGAGAGGCGTCGACGTTTTCGACGGCGAAGGTCTGTTCGGCGGTCGGCTGCAGGCCCAGCGAGATACTGCCCTGCTGGCCGGCGGTACCGCTCGCCCGTTCGTAGCTCACTGACGCCGACAGCGCGTACTCGCGCTGTTCGGCGCTCGAACCCGCTCGTGCGTCGAAGGTGACGGTCTTCGTCTCGCCTGCACCCCACTCGCCGACGAACCGACTGGCCGTGGCCGACTGACCGAAGGTGATGTCGGCGTTCTGGGAGGTGAGCGTGACGCTCGCATCGTCCAGTGAGGTCGAGCCGTCGTTGCGCAGCGTGACGGTGTACTCGCCGGTGTCCCCGATGGGAACCGAACTCTCTGTCGAAGCGACGGTGAAGCGCTGGGCGTTGGGGACGAGTCCGAGCGTCAGTCCCTGGACCTGCCCGGCGTTGCCGTCACCGTCCTCGAAGGCGACGGCGGCCGACAGCGAGTAGTTCTGTTGTTGGGCGCTCGAACCCGCTCGGGCGTCGAAGGTGACGGTCTTCGTCTCGCCGGTCTCCCAGTTACCGACGGTCCTGCTGGCCGTGGCCGACTGACCGAAGGTGATGTCGGCGTTCTGGGAGGTGAGCGTGACGCTCGCGTCGTTCGCCACGTCGGGGCCGTCGTTGCGTAGCGTCACGTTGTAGACCCCGCTGCCGGCGATGGGGACGTTGTTCGTCGTCGAAACGACGGTGAATTCCTGCTCTGGCATCGGTTCGACGGGAACCGAGACGGGCTTGGTCGTGCGGGACTCGCCGCTGGACAGTTCGTAGTCCGCCGTCAGCGTGAACGGATGGGACTCGGTTTCGGCCGACTGGGTGGCCGTCAGGCGGTACTCGAAGGTCCGCTGCTCGCCGGTCTCCCAGCGCTCGACATACCGGGTTGCGGTGGCTGACTGGCCGAACACGAGCGAGCTACTGGGGGACGCGAGTGACATCGTCGCGTCGTTGGCTGCCGCGGAGCCGGTGTTCTCGACGGTCAACTCGACCGTTCCGGTCCCGCCCACGCGTGTCGACGTGTCGACGTCGACCACGCTGAGCTGTGCGGACTCCTCGATGGTCACTCGCACGTCGAACGTTTTGGTGACCGATTCACGATCTCGTGTACCGGTCGTTTCGGAGACGTAACTGTAGTACTCGTACTTGACGGTGACCGGCACGTCGTAGGTGCCCGGCTCCGCGTCGTCGGGGACCGTGACGCCGAAGGAGAGCGGTTGTCGTGTCGCCCCTGTCGGGAGAGTCCCGACGGCTTGCGTCCCCGTCGTCACGTCGATCGGCGCGTTCCCGCTCTTGACGCTGACAGTGGTACCGCGGGCGGTCGTAACTTCGCCGTTCAGGGCCGGGTTCCGTGCCGACCCGCTCTCCAGGTCGCCGCTGTTGACCAGCACGACATCAAGCGTCGTCTCCGAGCCGGGTGTCAGCGTGTCGTCGGCGACGGTGGCGCTGATGTCCGGGCTGCCATTGATTGCCGCCGTGGCGAGCCCTGGTGTAACGAGCAATCCAACTATGACTAGCGTGGTAAGTGTGCGTGATTTCATGCGTCTTCGGCCCGTTCGATCGTCTGACGAGCGTGTTCGCTCTCCTGTCGTCCAGTGGTTCGATCCGGAGAAGAAAGACGGTTGGCTGGTTCGAAACTGTGCTGACAGACATCGAACGATCGTTCGGGCATTCGTGTCGAACGAACGTTCGGTAGCATATCAATCTATCGCTCTCGTCCGCCGTCGACCGTCTCGCTCCGCTCTCACATCACTATAATGTCTTGGCGTGACCGTAACGCTTAGGGAGCCGACCGAATATTCGTTCGATATGGAAGCGGATACGCCGTTCACCGGTGAACCTGCGGATTCCCGGGAGGCAATCATGCGCGCGACATACTCCGCGCTCGAACAGTACGGGTACGCAGGGCTGTCGATCCAGCGAATCGCCGACGAGGCCGACCTGAGCAAATCGACGTTCTACCACCACTACGACGACAAAGATGATCTGCTGACCTCGTTCGTGGACTTCATTCTCGCGGAGTTTACCCGCATCTTCTCGATGGAGTCCGGCGATGATCCACTGGCGCAACTGCAGACCTACGTCCATCTCATCCTCGACCTGGAGTCCGCCGACGAGGTGTCAGATACGACTTCCACGGAACGGGTGCTCGGTACGTACGTCGAACTGCGGGCCCAGGGCGTGCGCGACGAGGAGTTTCGGGAGAAGTACACCGAAGTCGACCAGGCCTTCGAGGAGCAGCTCGCAGCCATCATCGAAGACGGTATCGAGGACGGCGTGTTCAAAGACGTCGACCCGGAGCAGACCGCCACGTTCCTGCTGACGCTGATCGCGGGGCACACCTTTCGCCACTCGACCAGAGAAGACGACTTCACCGACGCAGTTCGAGCGGAGGTCGACGAGTACATCGAGTACCGACTCGTCCGGACCGGGAATTGATCGGTCGCCGACGATGAGACACTGTTTTACCGGACGAATCCGAGTGACCACACGATGAGAGGGGGGGCTATCCGCGTATGCAACCGGCTTCGGTGGCTCTTTTGCCTGGGGTGCCTCGCGGTACTGGTCACGGGGGACGCTGCTACCGGTGGGCCCGTCACGGCCGTCTTGCTTGCAGCCGCTGGGACGCGCCGTCTTCGGGGTGTCGGCGGTCTCCTCTCGGGGCTCGTGATCGGCGCGTTCATCGGTGCCGGGATCGGGTACGCCGCGGTCACTGTCCTCGGCGCTCCCATCACCCTGATCGGCGCGGTCAGCCTCGGCCTCGCGCTCGGGGGCGGTCTCGGGGTCGTGACGAACTACCTCGTCACCGGTGACGAGGGGTCCGTCGACGAGACCATGACCGTCGAACGCGAACCCGCCCAGGCGACCCCGACGCCGGCAGACCTCTTCGACGAGCACCCCGATCCCGTCCTCTACGTCGCCGACGAGGGCCACGGACCGGTCGTTCGAGCGGCGAACGCGGCCTACGGGACAGTGTTCGACATCCCGGCTGACGCGGTTCTCGGAGCTCCCCTCGAAGAAGCCGTTCTCGCCGGCGACGACACCGAGCGCGTCGTCACGGCCGTCGAGGCCGGCGAGCGACTGGACGCCGTCGTCACCTGCGAGACCGGTGACGGTGAGCGGACGTTCAGGATCCGCACGGCCGGCGCTGGCGACGACGGGTATCTGGTGTACACGCCGGTCGAACACTGAGACGAACTATTGTCGCCGTTTTCTCGATCGACCGACCACCGCCTGCGGTCGATCCGGAACAGATCTCTCTGAATCCGTATGACGCATCGCGCTCGTACGACCACCTGTCCGTCTGAGACGGCTCTCGCGACCTCGAAGCCGCGACGCTCTCGAAACAGAGACGGCGGGTCCTCACCCAGGATGGCGACTGATCTCTTTGAACGCCCGTTGAATGTCGTCGAACTCCGCCAGGGTATCGTCCATCCCGGATTTCAGTTCGTCGATCCGGGCCTTGAGCTCTGCGACGTCCTCGTTGGCGTCGAGCGTCTGGGTGGTCTTCTCGGCTTCCAGCAGCGCCAGTTTCGAGGTGGCTTCGAGATAGCGGGTCAACTGGTCGTCGTACCGCCGGGCGGTCAACTGCTGTTCGATCGCCGCTACGAGATCGTCCTTCTCGATGGGCTTGCAGAGGTAGTCGTCGAACTGCATATCGATGATGTCGAAGTCGGGATCGACTGCCGTGATCATGATCACGCGGCAGTCGATGCCCCGATCCCGGATCTCCTCGAGAACGTCGTCACCAGACACTCTCGGCATCCGCCGATCGAGCAGCACCACGTCGATCTCGTCACCATCCCCAATGGTGTCGAGCGCCGCCTCGCCACCGTACGCGGTCTCGGTCTCGAACTCGGTCCGCAACCGGAGCGCGTACACGTCTGCGACTTCTTTCTCGTCGTCGACGACGAGGACGGTGGCGTCGTCTGTTGGCTCGGACACTGTTCGACCATTGTTACGGCCGCGCTTATAATTGTTTGTTGGTGGTACGCCGTTGTGCGATTCTGGAATCGTCGTCTGTGGTTGGACAGACGACACGCCCTCGGTCCGGCGTCGGCTCCTCGCTTCCCGCTCTCCGTGGAACGGAAGTTTAAAGATTGCCTCACGGCGAAACTCCGAACAAGGATGTTTCCGCCACTGCAAGTCGTCGACAGCGTCCTGTTGAACTACAACGTCGGTGACGTGTTGCTGCTGGTGACCGTACTGGGGGCCGTGGGAATCTTCCTGCAGCGGTCGAACAAGGTCCTCGGCCTGCACTTGGTTTCGCTGGGCCTGCTGTTTGTGATCCTCCCCGCGAAGATGTTCGAACCGGCGGCCGGAAGCCTACTGTCCAGCATCGAGATGTACAAGTTCGTCGGCCTCGGCCTGATCGTGGTCGCGCCCGTGATCTTCGCCGTCAGCCGTCGTTAGGCCAGTTTTCCGAGCGCCGCGAAGAAGTCCCGTTGGGGTCCCGCGATGTTGACCGGATCGTCGGCACGCGACACCCGGATCTGTTCAGGTGGCGCCACTCGTTCTCTCACTCTGCCGTCCCCGACGACGACACCCTCGCTCGCGTCCTCGATCCGGACTGTTATTTCGCTGTCGTCGTCGACCACGAGCGGTGGCATCGCCTCTTCGCCCGCCATCTCGGTCACGACGATCCCGTCGACAGACGGGTGAACCAGCGGCCCGTCCTCGCTGAGATTGTAGGCCGTCGACCCCGTCGGCGTGGCCACGAGGACCCCGTCGGCGCGCCCGCTCGTGTACAGCGAGCCGTCGACGCGGACCTCGAAGCCCGCCCCGCCGCCGTGGCCGCGATGGGATCCCTGCACGACGATCTCGTTGAGCGCCGGCGGGAGCGTCCAGCCGTCGCTCTCGGCTCGCAGTCGCGGGACGGTGCGCGTCCGGGCGCTGCCGGTCTCGCGGAGCCGGTCGACTTCCGAGACCACCGTCTCGACTGCGTCGTCCGGCGCGACGGCGTTGAGAAACCCGACCTCGCCGAGGTTCACGCCCAGAATCGGTGTCGAACTCGCGCCACGGGCAGCAAAGAGGAAGGTACCGTCCCCACCGATGCTGACGACCAGGTCACAGGCGCTCATCTCGTCGACGGTCACGCCGGTCGGTGACGGGCGATCACCGTCGGGCCAGCGGCTCTCGTCGGCTGCGAGCGCGGTCGCAGTCGTCTCGTCGAAGACGACAGTCACGCCGTCGGCACCCAACCGCTCGAACAGTCGTGTCGCCAGCGACGTCGCACGGTGGTTCGACCGCTGGGCGACGATCCCGACTCTCATCGTCCCCGGGTTTCGGCGGCGCGTACATAAACCCGTCCACAGCCGCCCATGTTCGCAGGTGATAACGCCGGCGATACAATTAATCCCCTCGCAACGAAAGCGCTCCCAAGGCACGAGCCCACCACTGATCACGCATGAGCGATGACACGTCGGACGACGACTGGTTCGAAAGCGCCGTCGAAGACGACGAGCAGCGCGAATCGGGAACCGAGGACGCGTCGTCCGAGGAACGGGACACCGACAGCGAGAGCCCGTTCGACGGTGGATCAGACGAGGAGAGCCCGTTCGAAGAAGGCTCCGACACCAGTGAGAGCCCGTTCGACGACGACGCCGACAGTGGCAGCCCGTTCGACGACGCCGACAGCGGCAGCCCGCTCGACGACGCCGACAGTGGCAGCCCGTTCGACGACGCCGCCGACAGTGGTAGCCCGTTCGACGACGCCGATAGCGGCAGCCCGTTCGACGACGCCGATAGCGGCAGCCCGCTCGACGACGACGGCGGCGATTCGCTCTTCGACGACGACTTCGAGTCGGCCTTCGCGGCGACTGGTGGGCCGGGCGGCGAGTCCGACAGCTTCGAGGACGACGACTTCGAATCCGAGATCCCACGCATCGATCTCGGGATCGACGGCCTCGACCAGATGATCCAGGGCGGTGTGCCCGAGCGCCACCTCGTCGTCACGATCGGCTCGGCCGGGACCGGTAAGACCACGTTCGGCCTCCAGTTCCTCTACCACGGCCTCCAGCAGGGTGAGAACGCCGTCTTCATCACGCTCGAACAGAGCCGCGAGGCCATCGCCGCCACGGCAGAGGAACGCGGCTGGGAGTTCGAGCGCTACGAGGACGAAGGCCAGCTCGCGATCGTCGACCTCGACCCCGTCGAGATGGCCAACAGCCTCGACAACATCCGCGGGGAGCTTCCGGCACTGATCGAGGAGTTCGGCGCCGACCGCCTCGTCCTCGACTCCGTCTCCCTGCTGGAGATGATGTACGACGACCAGGCGAAACGCCGGACCGAAGTGTTCGACTTCACCCGCTCGCTGAAGAACGTCGGCGTCACGACGATGCTCACCTCTGAGGCCAGCGAGGACAACCCCTACGCCTCCCGCCACGGCATCATCGAGTATCTGACCGACGCCGTGTTCATCCTCCAGTACGTCCGCACCGAAACACGCGAGACCCGCCTCGCCGTCGAGATCCAGAAGATCCGTAACGCCAACCACTCGCGGGAAACCAAACCCTACGAGATCACGATGGACGGCATCAGCGTCTATCAGCAGGCGAATATCTTCTGAACCGACCTTTTTCCGCTTCGGGTGCGCTTCGCGCACCACTCGCGCAAAAACGTCGATGAAAAAGGCCGGACCTCGCTTTGCTCGGTCCGGTCAACCGGGCGACCTGCCGGGTCCTTCGGACCGCTCGGTCGCCCGGATGCTCACAGCAACAATCTGGCGCGCACTGTCGCTCGCTCTGTCGAGCGACAAAACTGTGCGAGGGAATCGGGTGAGGAGGCCTGTGGCGCGGTGCTGTCCTGTAGTGCGGTCCTGGCGGATGAAAGGGCGAGGGCTTTCAGTGGTCGATTGAGTCAGATGTCACAGTCTTTGCTAGGGGCGAGGCCGTTCAGTGGACAGCGTACGCTGCGATACTGTTACCAGACGAATCACTCGAACGCCATAGCCAAGGATTAAGAAACCCCCTGACCAGAGGGTGATATGGTCTTACTCGTTCCGTTCGACGGATCGGATCTCTCACAGACTGCCCTGGAACGTGCCGTCGAGTTCTCCGAGTACACTGGCGAGGGCGTGCTCGTCCTCTCTGTGATCCCTGGCGACGCCAACTACGCCACAGAGCGCGGCTGGATCGAGGCGGGCGAGTCGTACGATTCCGAGGCGGTCGCCGACCGCTTCCAGTCGCTCGTCACGGAACTCGCCCCCGACGCAGAGTTCCGCGTCGAGACCCCCGATGACGTGAGCTCGATGGCCGACGTGACCACCGACGTGGTCCGGACGATCCGACAGGTCTCTCACGAGGTCGACGCCTCGATCGTGTTCATCGGCAGCGAGAACGCTGGCCGCGTGTCGACGCCGGTCTGCAGCGTCGGTGCACCCCTCTCTGAAGATCCCACCTACGACGTACACATCGTTCGCCACGCCGCGTAGTGCCTGCCTGTTCTCACCGCGTCACCGTCACCGGCACCGAAGCCTGCCGGACGACAGTCTCGGCGACGCTCCCCAGCAGAATGCGCGAGACACCCGAGCGACCGTGACTCCCCATGACGATCTGGTCGATGTCGTGGTCGGCGGCGTAGTCGACGATGGCTTTCGTCGGCCGGCCGACCTCGACGACACGCTCCACCTCGATGTCGTACGCCTCGGTTGCGGTGACGAGGTCGTCGAACAGTTCTTCGGCGGTGGCTTTCTCCCGCTCGAACCACTCCTCGGAGAAGGAGGGGATCGACGCCTGCGCGCTGTAACCTGCCTCGGACGGATTGATGACGTGCAGGAGGACCATCGTCGCGTCGGGAAACTCTCGGACGACGAACTCGCAGGCCTCGTGGGCCTGCTCGGAACTGTCCACCGGTACGAGGATCCGCTTGGCCATGCTACCACTTGACAAGCCAGTGGATTATAGGCTTCGACCGTTCACCCGCGAAGCCGGCAGTCAGTCACGACCGTGCTTGGTCACGCAGGTCGCCAGGCCCTGAATCTCGACGGGTTCGGAGTTATCCGGCGAGTAGACGACCATCTGGCCCTTCTCCATGTAGGGCACCTTCGACTCCAGATTCGGCGGGATGTTCACGGCGGAGATGGCGTCCTCGTCGCCGAGGTTCAGCACGACCGTCGTGTTGATCTGCTTGAACACGGAGTCGGCGATGTCCTGGGGGTCCTGCGTGATGAGGAACAGCCCGAGACGTTCTTTGCGGCCCTGTTTCGCGGCCTCGGTGAACTTCCCGATCACTTTCCGGGCCTGGACGCTGTCGGCGTCGGTGAGGAAGTTGTGGGCCTCGTCCATCCCGAGCACGAGGGGCGTCTCCTTGATCCGCTCGTATGTCGGACTGTTCGAGAGCTTCTCGTCGACGAGCATCGACGCCAGCGCGAGGACGACCGTCGTCTTCGAGCGCGAATCGTTGATGTGGTAGGTCGGCACGACGCTGATCCCACCGGAACGGACGAACTGTTTGACCATCTCGGTGATCGGGCGGGCGTCCTGATCGAAGACGCCGCCGAAGCCGTAAGCGCGGCGCTTGACGGCGTCGAAGGTCGCCTCGTGGACCCGGCCCGACTCGTCGAGTTCCTCCTTGAGCGCGGGGTCGTCGAGGAACGTCGTGAACTGATCGTAGGTGCCCGAATCGCCGTACTCCTTGCTGAACCGGTCCAGCAGGTACCGCAGGGCCCCGTACTGGTTGTCGTTGAGCTGGCTCCCGGCGATCAGCCAGGGGTTCGAGTGGACCATCGAGAACGGGATGGTAAATTCGACCTGCTCGGCGCGGTGGTGGCTCGCAGCGTAGCTCGACCCCGCCACTTTTGGAACGAAGGCGGTCGTGTCGTCGTGGCCGCCACAGGCGATCCCTTCGCGCTCACAGCGACGTTTGAACTCCTGGGACAACTCGCCGTCGTCGTGCATCTGGGCGTACTCGTCTTGCGGGTCGAACATCACGAGACACGGCGACACCTCGCGGTCCTCGCCCTCGATCGGATACGTCCGATCCTCGGCGAGGTACTGCCGCAGGACGTTCTTCGAGCCGTGGGTCTTCCCCGACCCGGTCCCGCCGGCGACGAGCGTGTGGCGGAAGACGAGCGGATCACCCGAGTCGTAGTCGTCCTTGAGGCGGTAGTCGATCGTCGGCGGTTCGGCGGCGGTCCTGACCTTCTCGCCGCCCACGGAGAGGTGGCCCAGGAAGACGCCGTCCTCGGGGATCTTCAGTCCTGTCTTGATCTCGCGCTTGTCGGTGGCCTGCCGGACGACCGTCTCGGGTTTCGGGACGCGGTCGGTCATCCGGCGCTTCATCTCGTCGCCCTCGCCGTACAGCACTGCGACGGGATCGAGCGTCGCCATGAACTTGAAGTCCTGTTCGTCGATGCCCCCCGAGCGCATCGCGCGGCGGGCGTGGATCTCGGTGGCGTCGTCGGCCCGGAACTCCTGGGCGTACTCCAGCGCGGAGATCCGACAGAAGAGGCGCTCGCCGTCGGGGTAGGGGACGAGCAGGTACTTGCCGATGCGCACGTCCGAGCGGTTGCCAACCGTGACGTACGCTCGCAGGCACGTCTCGCGTTCGTCCTCGCAGATCGTCAGCCCCTCCGAAGCCGAGAGGACGCCGATTCCGCGGTCGCTCCCGGTCGGTTCGATGTCCATGTCTTCGAACGGTTCCTCGTCAGCAGTGGGGTCTGCCGTCCCCGTCCGCTGGTCGTCGACAGCGCTCGTCTCGTCTGTAGCAGTCTCGCCGTCGGCGTCGCTCTCCTCGTCGCCGCCGCCGTCGAACTCCGTGAAATCCCCGAGATCAGACATACCCGACCTCTGGGGCTCCCGTGACTAACCCCTTTCCCCCGACCGGCGGCGCGGTAAGACGAGTGTACCACCAGCGGGGCACGCCGTGGGGCGAGGTTTTTACGCCTTGGTATCGTATCACATAGTATGTTACTGATCCGCGGGCAGGCCGGTGGGACGGCGCTGACGGGAACGCTGTACGAGCACGACGAACGCGCGCCGTCGTTCAAGGGTGCGCCGGACGAGGACGCCCCGTACGTCTGGGTATGCGACGCCTTCTACGAGGTCGAGAGCGGCGGCCAGACCCAGCAGATCGACGGCGAGGAGGTCAGGGTCGCCTTCGAGTCCCCGATGCCGCGGGGCTTCACTGACCGTGAGGGGGCTATCGCGGCGGCCAGAGACCACCTCCGAACGCAGTTCGCCCGGGTCGGCGTGTCCGAGGAGGCCGTCGACATCGAGGTCGTCCAGGTCCAGGAAGCCGGCCCCGAGGCCTGAAAACCGGAACTCCTCGGCGCTCCAGTCCAGTGTACGTCGGTGTACTCGCGCCGGCGGTCGCTGTCGATCCGCTACAGTCTTTGACTGCCAGTTACACACACGGGTATGGACTCGATAGCGGCGGCGGACTTCCACGAACTCGATCAGATCGAGACACCACGGCTCTCACCCGACGGGGAGCAGGTAGCGTACGTCCACCGGACGCCGAAAGACGACGAGACGTACGAGGCTACCGTCCACGTTGTCGACAGCGAGGGCGGCGACTCTCGGCGGTTCACGCTCGCGGAGGGAGTCGACTCGGAACCGCGCTGGAGTCCGAGCGGCGACCGACTCGCGTTCGCCTCGACCCGCGGCGCGGCCGACGACCGCCAGCAGCTCTGGATCCTCCCGACCGACGGCGGCGAGGCCCGGCAGGTGACGGAGGTCGTCGGCGGCGTCGCGAAACTCGCGTGGTCGCCCGACGGCGACCGTATCGCGTTCGTCCAGCAGGTGAGCCCGGACGACCGCGAGGCCGACCGCGACCTCGCGGTCCCCGACGAGTACGAACCGGACCCCGAGGATCCACGGGTCGTCGACCGGACGGTGTACCGCACCGCAGAGTCGTACACCGACGGGAAGCGACGGCAGGTGTATCTCGTCACCCTCGACGACGACGACGTCGAGCGTGTGACAACTGCCGAGCGCGACCACGCGAGCCCGGTCTGGGGCGGTCCCGAGACCCTCTATTTCGCCTGCGACGCCGACGTACCCGATCCGGACGACTCGCTGGCGACGGAGATCAGGCGGTACGATCTCGCGACCGACGACGTCGAGGTGGTCCACGAGACGACGACCTTCCAGCCGCTACTCGCGGCCAGCGGCGAGCGCGTCGCGTTCCCCTACACCGATCCCGAGGCCGGGACGATGGCACAGACGGACCTACACCTGCTGGACGAGGAGGGGGGCGTTCACGACCTCACCGCGCGACTCGACCGATCGATCGCCGTCGATCTGCGCCCGACGTGGGGCAAGGGCGGAGAGATACTGTACTTCGGGACACCCGACGAGGGCGCGACGGCGCTCTGGCGGATCGACGCACCCGAGGCGACGGGCGAGACCGGGGGCGACCCGGAACCACAGGTGATCGAGCGCGAACCCGAGCGCGTGCGTCGCGACGAGTGGTCGTCGATCGCCGGGTTCGACGTTCGGGGCGACCGGATCGCGTACGTCCAGAGTTCGTGGGACCACCCCGGGGACCTGTTCGGTGCCGATCTGGACACCGGCGAGGCGGTGCGGCTGACGGCGTGTAACGCCGACTACCTCGCAGAACACGCCGTTCAGGAGCCCGAGGAGATCAGCTATCCCGTCGGCGACGACGGCGACGAGGCCGAGGGCGAGACCTGTCAGGGCTGGGTGCTGACGCCGCCCGATTTCGATCCCGAGGAGACCTACCCGCTCGCCGTCGAGGTCCACGGCGGCCCCCACGCGATGTGGACGACGAGCGGGACGATGTGGCACGAGTTCCAGACGCTGGCAGCCAGGGGGTACGTCGTCTTCTGGTCGAACCCGCGCGGGTCGACGGGCTACGGTGAGACATACATGCAGGCGATCGAGGGCGACTGGGGAGCGGTCACCGCCAGCGACGTGCTCGCCGGGGTCGAGGCGGTGACCGAGCGGTCGTACGTCGACGAGGACGAGCAGTTCCTCACCGGCGGGAGCTTCGGCGGCTACATGACGGCGTGGCTGGTTGGCCACACGGACCGCTTTACCGCCGCCGTCTCACAGCGCGGCGTCTACGATCTGATCGGCTTCTACGGGTCGACCGACTGGGCGTACAAACTGGTCGAAGACGACTTCGGGACGACACCCTGGGAAGACCCGGGCTTCCTGCAGGACCACTCGCCGACGAGACACGCCCACGAGGTCGACACTCCGACGCTCGTGCTCCACAGCGAGGACGACTACCGGACGCCGATCTGTACCGCCGAACTGTTCCACCGCATCCTCCGCAAACAGGGCGTCGACACCCGCCTCGTCCGGTATCCCGACGAGGGCCACGAGCTCTCCCGGAGCGGCCAGCCGGGCCACATCGTCGACCGGATCGAACGGATCGTCCGCTGGTTCGACGGGTACGCGGACGACCGGGAGGTTCCGCCCGCACTCGAACGGGCGCCCGACGCGGGCCTGTCGACGCCAGAGGCTCCGGACGAGACCGCCGACGAGGGGTGACGTGACTTCCGTTCGTACGGAGTACCGACCAATCTTCGGTGGCGCGCACTGTCGCGAGCGCAGGCGAGCGACGACACTGTGCGAGGTCTTCGCGAGCCACCGGCGAGCGAATGGCTCGGAAGTCGAGTGAAGCGAGTCTTCCGGTGGATGAGTGAACGAGCGATAGCGAGTGAGCGAATCGGGTGGGGAGGCGTGTGGCTCGGTGTGGTGTCGTCCTGCCCTGGTGGAAGAAGGGGCGAGGTGTGCGTGCCGGCTGCGCCGGCACGTTCTATGGAGGTCGGTGGAACCGACCTCCCGGCTCGCGACGGAGTGGAGTCGGTTGAGTGGGCACTATCCAAGCGAGCGACGCGAGCGCGGATATCCCACTCACCGACCGCGAGCGTGCCGAGGGCTTTCAACCCTTCTCGGCCCTGTTGTCTGCTCCGCTGTCTGTTTTTTCCATCCCCTCACCAACAGAGTAGACGGTTCATTGCGCACAAACACTGAACGAGTCGCTCATCCCCGACGAGCCAGAAACCAACGACTTCCTAAACGGTTCTCTGACACGCTGAGACGACAGTGATCCGTGTCAGAGGTCCTCGAACTCCGCGCCCCAGCGCACGTCGTTGTACTCGCGCTGGCGGTCGCTGTCGAAGCGCGCCTCGATCTTCTCTCGCAGCGCTGCCTTCTCGTCCTGCCCGATCCGGGCGAGTTCGTCGGCCTTTGCGATCGCCAGCGGCGGGCCGCGCTCGGCGGCGATGTCGGCCAGTACCTGCCGGGTGATCGCGTCCCGTACTTCCTCGTCGCGGGTGACGCCGTAGGGCGCTTCGATCCGGTAGAGCAGGTCCTCGCGGGGGTCGTAGACGACGAAGAAGGTCACCTCGTAGGCCTCGGGGTCGAGGTGGCGATCGATCCCCAGCGCGTCGCCGTCCGTCGAGAGCGGGCGATCGGTGCCCACCCGCGAGCGGAACCAGTTCGTGCACGTCAGCGCGTCGGTCAGGCGTTCGCCCTCGTCGTCGTGGCGCTCCAGCAGTTTCGTGAAGAAGGCGGCGTCGTTGGCCCACGGGGCCTGGCCGCGGTCCCGGCGCACCGCTCGGGTGATCGCCTTCGACCCAGTGGACTTGACGAAGCCGATCAGGGGTATGTCCCGGTCGACGAACTGCTCGACCAGTCGGACGTAGTTCTCGACGACCGCCAGCACGTCCTCCTTGACCAGCAACTCGGCCAGTTCCGGGTCGTGATCGGCCCACTGCAAGAGCCCGGTCGGGTAGATGGGGCCGTCGAGGATCAGGAGGTCCTCGACCACTTCGGCCTGTTCGAGGGCGTGCTCGCTCTCGGCGAGGTACAGCGCCAGCGCGTGGACCACGTCTTGTTCGTAGCGGTCGACGCGCGGCGTCTGGAGGACCCGCTGGCGGACGTACCCCTCGTCGTCCATCCGCCAGTCGTCGTCCAGTCCGACCGCCGGGTCGTTGGTGTGGGCGGTCATGATGATCGTCCGCCCCCGGTGCAGTTCCAGCTCCGAGGGCACGGCGCTCATCGCGGCCTGTGCCACGTCGAGCACGACGCCGTTCTTGAACGTCGTCGGGTTGATCGTCCCCGAGTCCAGCCCGTGCTGGGTGGGGAACGGTGTCTCCTGGAGGGCAGCGTCCTCGATCGCGACCTTGCGCCGCCGCTGGGACGCGACCGGTTCCAGCACCGGCTGGCCCTTGTGTACCAGCGGGTCGAGAAACTCCTCCCAGACGGTCTCGGCGAACGCCCGGTGATCCTGCTCGTCGACCCCCTGCTCGATCTGGCTCGCCAGACGGGCGATGCCGTCGACGTGCACCGGGTCGAGTGTCATACCCGAGCCTTTCGCCGGCGGCGTATAAGAATTGTCACGCCGTCGTCGTCGGTTCTCGCCTGGAGAGGGGCGGTCGCGTTACTCGCCTTCGGTCTGCTCTTCGAGCATCCGATCGAGGGCCTCTGCGATCTCCTCGTAGGAGTTCATCGCCAGCCCGTCCGTCGTGATCAGGACGCCGGCACGGTCACCGGTGACCCGCAGCAGGTAGCCGTTCTCGAAGGCACGGATCGTGAACTTGTATTGGCCGAGTTCGGACTCCTGGTAGGCGTTCTCCGTCTGCTTGTACCCCTGCCACTCGTGGCCGACGAACGTGTTCAGGTCGGCGTCCTGCTCCAGATCCTCCCGCAGATAGAGTTGCTGGAAGTTCGCTCGCGTGAAGTAGGTCACCGATCGCAGGCTGTCCCCGGTGGCCGTGCGAGCGGTTGTGACGATGTTGTCGGCGAACTCCTCGTCGATGATCGTCTGTGTCATACCTGAACGCTCGCCAGCGAGACGTATAACTTCGGGGTTCGCGGCGACCCCCGTTCCCTTCCTCCGACAGCGGTGATACGGACAGTTGTACGTCCGTCCCGGATCGACCGCACGCAGTCGTGTGGTCGCTGGGCAAACGTCTACAACTGTCCGTACGAAACGTGGACAGTCGACAGCCTATTAGGCCGTCCCCGCCACCGGTCGCACATGCAAGTCGGACTCGTCATTCTGGACGGCTGGGGCCTCAATCCCGACACGGACGTGCGGGACGCGGTCGCGGCCGCCGACACGCCGAACTTCGATCGCTACCGCGAGGCGGGCGCGTTCAGTACCCTCGAAACACACGGCCGTCGCGTCGGCCTGCCGGAAGGCCAGATGGGCAACTCCGAGGTCGGCCACCTCAACATCGGTGCCGGCCGGGTCGTCAAGCAGGACTCGACGCGGGTCACGGACGGGATCGCCGACGGCACCTTCTTCGAGAACGAACGGCTCCACTCGGCCTTCGACTACGCCGACGAGCACGACGGTCGCGTCCACTTCATGGGGCTGGTCTCCGACGGCGGCGTCCACTCATACCAGAAGCACCTCCACGCGCTGATCGACTTCGCGGCCGACGAGGGCGTCGATGCGGTCACCCACGCCTTCACGGACGGGCGCGACACCTCGCCCACGGGCGGTGAAGGGTACCTCGCCGAACTGCAGGCCCACGCCGACGAGCAGGGTACCGGCCACGTCGCGACGGTCTCGGGCCGGTACTACGCGATGGACCGCGACCAGAACTGGGACCGCACCCGGCGGGCCTACGACGCCATCGTCGAGCGTGAAGCAGAACACGCCGCTGACTCGGCCGTCGAGGCGGTCACGGACTCATACGACCGCGGCGACACCGACGAGTTCGTCGAGCCGACACTCGTCGCCGATCGACCGGCGCTCGCCGATGGCGACGCGGTGATCTTCTTCAACTTCCGCTCCGACCGCGCCCGTCAGCTCACCCGGCTACTCGGTGACATCCGGCCCGACGACTGGGGCGCCGACACCGAACCGCCCGACATCCGACTGGTGACGATGACCCAGTACGACGCCACCTTCGACGTGCCGGTGGCCTATCCCCCGAACCAGCCCGCGGACGTCCTCGGCGAGGTGCTCGCCGAGACCGGCCACACACAGCTCAGACTCGCCGAGACCGAGAAGTACGCCCACGTCACCTACTTCCTCAACGGCGGCCGCGAGGTCGAGTTCGACGGCGAGATCCGCCGCATCGTCGAGAGCCCGGACGTGCCGACGTACGATCTCCAGCCCGAGATGAGCGCGCCCGAGGTTACCGACACCGCGATCGACGTGATCGAATCTGAGGATCCGGACGCGATGGTGCTGAACTACGCGAACCCCGACATGGTGGGCCACACCGGCGACGTCGACGCGGCCGTCGCGGCCGTCGAGGCCGTCGACGAACAGCTCGGCCGACTGGTCGAGGCGATTCAGGCGGCCGGCGGTGCGGTCCTGATCACGGCGGACCACGGCAACGCCGACGACATGGGGACTGAAGACGATCCCTACACTGCTCACACGCTCAACCCCGTGCCCTTCGTCTCTCTCTCGCCGGATGGCACCGCTGGCGGTCGAGCAGCTCGCGACGGCGGCACGCTCGCGGACCTCGCGCCGACGATGCTCGCACTGATGGGGATCGATCAGCCCGACGCGATGACGGGCGAGTCGCTGCTGGAGTGACCGGGTCGGATCTTGTCGAGGTGCGTGTGCTCGTCGATCTGGTGGTTCGAATTTTCCAGAGTGGAATGTAGTCGATTGGGAGACTGCGACAGTACCGACAACTGAACGCCCTCGCCCCGCTCCGTAGTCAAAACAGTCGCCCACAACTGAATGCCCTCGGCCCGCTGAACGGATCTGCGCGGGATATCCTCGCGTTGCTCGGATAGGGCCCGCGCAGATCCGTTCAGACGTGCCTCGCCCGTTCATTCCACCAGGCACCCGCTCAGCACCGTGCCACACACCTCCCCAGCCGATTCGCTCGCTTTGCTCGCTCATCCCTCGCACAATGTGGTCGCTCGCCTGCGCTCGCGACAGCGCGCGCCGACAGCACTGCTGTGAACATTCGCGCGAACGAGCGGTTAGAAGGATCCGGCAGTTCGCGCGATTCACCGTCAGAGCAAGCTCTGACGAGCAGTGCGTTCGCGGTGCTCACGCACAACACCGAACGCGAGCCGTCGGCTCGCGTTCGGCCTTTTTCACCCATGTTCGCAAGAGCTGTGCTCTTGCGAGCCCATCAGAGATCTCCGATCTCTGAGGATGTTTTTGCGCGAGGGTTCCCGCAGCGAGCGAAGCGAGCGAGGAAACCCGAAGCGGAAAAAGATGGTTAGTCGTCGGTGGCTTCGGCGACCGCGAACTCGATTTTCAGGGGCTCCATCGTCTCGTCGACCGCGTCGCGCTCGCGTTCGATGCACTCCGGATCGCCCGGCGGGTACGCCCGGGCGAGTTCGAGTGCCCGGTCGTAGGCGTCGCGCGACTCGACGAACAGTTCGTACGCCGACTCGTCGTTGTCTGCGGCCAGTTCCCACTCGGCCGCGGCCTTGCTCTGGTCGCCGTGTTCGCGGTGCGAGGAGACGAGGTTGGCGATCACCGCCTCGGCGTCTTCTCGGGCCGTCCGTTCGGCGTCGGAGACGCGACTGCGCTCGTCGCCGAGCAGTTCGGCAGCCCGGCGATAGGCGTCCAGCGCGGCCTCCAGTTGCTCGGCACATTCGGCGGGGTCGCCGGTCGCCTTCGCGGCCGCGTGGTGCTCCTCGGCGACGGTGAGGGCGTGTTCGGCCAGTCGCGCTTCTAGCGCGTCGACGGCCTCGTCGACGGCCCCTGCTTTGCGCGCGGTGAACTCCCAGCGCTCGCCATCGGTCGTCCGGACGACCAGCGCCTGGGTCAGTGTCTCCGTGCGCTTGTCGACTGTCTCGATCTCGTCGCACGACACCGTCGCCGCGAAGTCCTCGTCGTCGTAGTCGACCGGATCGCCCACGACGAACACGATGCGATCGCCAGTGATCGCCGCGACGGCACCCGCTCTCGGTCCGGGTTCGATCGTGGTCGGACTGCCGTCGACGTGGGTGAGGCCGACGCGCGTGTTGACCAGTCGCCGTTCGACGGTCTCGTCCGCGTCGAGATACGCAGAGAGCTGACGCTCCAGGATGTCTTCGTCCAGCGGCCCTGTCCCGTTTCTTTCCGACGCCATGTGTCCCTACCGATCGTTCACACCGACACCTTCGGTACCTAGTTGTATGTGTTCGAATGATCTGATAAACGTACCGGTCACCCCAGTTCTCGTGGCCGATCCGGCCGCCGTCGTATCGGCATCTCCAGTCGAAACGGGGGTCGATCACTCCAGCAGATGGAGGTAGTTCGGCGGGACGCGATCGGTCGTGTACGTCGCCCGACCGCGTTTGACGATCCGGCGGCCGTCCGCGGCCATGGTCGTGGTATCGACGGCGAAGACCACCGGGTCGTCGGCGTGACGCGCGCCGACCTCGCGGGCGGCGTCGACGCTCTCAGAGAGGTGAACCTGCTGGCGCCCCATCGGCCGCAGCCCCTCCGACTGGATCGCATCGACGTTCCGGGGTGCTGTCCCGTGGTACAGCGTGTCCGGTACCGGCGTCGCTTCGGCGTTCAGATCGACCTCGACGGAGTGGCCGTACGCGGCCCTGATCAGTGAGGCTCCGCCGCGTTCGTCGCGCTCGAACCGCCCCTTAGGATCGGTCGCGACCACGGCAGCCACGTCGTCGGCACTCGCCCAGTCGTACTTCGCTTCGACTGCGGCGACCAGCGCGTCCCAGTCGGTCCACCCAGCCCCGTCGAGGTCGATCCCAGCGTCGTCGGGGAAGTGCCGGAGTGCGCCGCTACAGAACTTCGAGAGGCGCTTCCGGCGCGCGCCGTTCAGGACGTGCTCGCCCGCAGCACTGCAGACCGGACAGTCGCCCTCGTGGTAGCCGTGGTCGGGACAGCGTCTGATCGGTGCCGGCATCGATCGAGTGGTCGTCCTGCTCGTTCGAGAAAGCGATGATTTCGACCTACCCGTCGAGACGAGATCCCCTGTCGGCTCGACGGGCCCCATCGCTCGTCAGGCCTCCGACTGGTCCCGGGATGACAGGGTCGATCACTGCCGCGTACCGGAGCCGAGACCCGTCGTGCCGACGTAGTAGGCTCCGAGCACGAGCACCTCGAGAAGTCCCACGAGCAAGACGCTCCCCAGGACAACGGCGGCGAGGAGTCCGGCGACGACGGTAGCGATCCATACGACGAGCCGGGAGGTCCGGTTTCGCGGTGAGACCGTTCGGGACACGACCCCCGCGACGACTAACTGAAAGAGCGCGAAGAGGAGGGCTCCGATTCCGAATGCGGGCATGAGACAGACCTCTCGACGGCGCCAGATATAGCTTCGTCCTCAGCACCGAAACGAGCCGCTGGGGCTCACGTCTCCCCTGTCCGGAAGGACAGATCCAGCGTCGGCGCGGAGTGGGTGAGACTGCCCATCGAGAGCACGTCGACGCCCGTCGCGGCGTAGTCGGGGACGGTCTCGACGGTGATGCCGCCGGAGGCCTCGGTGAGTGCGTCGGCGTCGCTGGCGGCCACGAGGTCGACAGCTTCGCGCGTCTCCTCGGGCGTCATGTTGTCCAGCAGGACGATGTCGGCGCCCGCCTCGGCCGCGCGTGGCGCGTCGGCGGGCTCCTCGACTTCGACGTCCAGTTGCGTGGCGAAAGAGGCTCGTTCGCGGAAGTGCGAGACGGCTCCCTCCAGTCCCATCTCGGCGACGTGGTTGTCCTTGACCATCACCATGTGCGAGAGGTCGAGTCGGTGCGTGTCGCCGCCGGCGGCCGCCACGGCGCGTTTCTCGATCCCGCGAAGTCCGGGCGTCGTCTTGCGCGTCGCGGCGATCCGCACGCCCTCGTCGACTGCACGGGCCGCCTCGACGGCGGCGTCGGTCTTCGTGGCGATGCCGGATGCGTGACCCGTGACGTTGACGGCGACGCGCTCGCCCCGCAGGACCGCTTTCGCCGGCCCCGCCGCGCGGAGGACCGCGTCGCCGGGCTCGATCGCGGTACCGTCTTCGACGCGCTCGGTCACGCTCACATCGAGGTAGTCGAAGACGGCGCTCGCGGCGTCGAGTCCGGCGACGACGCCGCTTTCCTTGGCCACGAGTCGCCCGGTCGTCTCGCCGGGGACCTCGTTGGTCACGTCGTGGTGGCCCACGTCCTCGCGGAGCCACCGTTCGATGTCGCTGTCGGTGAGCATCAGTCGTCGGCCTGTGGCTCCGGTTCGGCCGTTCCGCTGTCGGGGCTCGTGTCGACGACGTGGTGGGTGCCGACGCTCTCGTCGTTGTCCAGTGCGTGGCGGGTCACCAGCAGCGCCGTCACGCTGGCGTTGCGCAGTTCGTACAGCGAGCGGGCGGTGCGAGTGCGAACGTAGGCGTCGACCTCGCCCTTGAGACGGCGGAGCACGCCGAGCGCGCGGTTGAGGTCGGCCGGGTCCCGTTCCAGCCCGACGTACTCGTCCATCACGCGGCGCAGGCGCAGGAACTTCTGGCGCGCGAAGTCGTCGGGGAGGTCCGGGTCCCGCTCCAGCAGGTCCGGCGCTTCGATGACCTCGGGGTCGTTCCCGGCGGCGTCTGCACCGGCACGCAGACCCCAGACCAGCCCTTCCAGCAGGCTCGTGGAAGCCAGTCGGTTCGCGCCGTGGACGCCAGTACGCGCGCACTCGCCGACGGCGTAGAGCCGGTCGAGACTGGTCTGTCCGCGGTCGTCCACGTCGACGCCCCCACAGAGGAAGTGTTCGGCGGGCGCGACCGGGATGCCCGTCTCCCAGTCGACGCCCCGATCCTCGCACTTCTCGACGAGGCCGGGGAACTCGCCGGCGAAGTCGAGCGGGCTCACGTCGAGGATGACCTCACCCGTTGCCCGCCGTTCGCTCGCGACCGCTCGCGCGACCACGTCGCGGGGCGCGAGTTCGGCGTCCGCATGGTAGTCGGGCATGAACCGCTCGCCCTCGCCGTTTCGGAGGAGCGCGCCCTCGCCCCGAACGGCTTCGCTGACGAGGAAGGCGTCCTCGGGATCGTCGCTGGCGTAGGCCGTCGGGTGGAACTGGACGAACTCCATGTCCTCGATGTCCGCACCAGCGAGAGCGGCCATCGCGATGCCGTCGCCGGTAGAGCCTTTCGGGTTCGTGGAGTGGGGGAACAGGTCGCCGATCCCGCCGGTCGCCAGCACGGTCGCGCCGGCGTAGATCGGCGCGTACTCGCCGTCGGATTCGAGCATCGCGCCGTGGATCCGCCCCTCGTGACGGATCAGGTCCAGCGCGGCGGTGTCGTCCCGGATCTCGACGGCGTCGTGGTCGTCGAGGTAGTTCAGGAAGGGGACGTGGATGTGCTTGCCCGTGGAGGCGTCGACGTGGAGGATGCGGTCCTCGCTGTGGGCGGCCTCGCGGGTGAAGTCGAAGTCCTCGTCACCGTCGCTTGTCGCTTCGTCAAATTCTACGTCCAGCGTCTCCACCAGTACGTCCCGGACGGCATCGTTGGCGTTCTCGACGAGCACCTCGACGGCGTCGGGATCGGCCGTCCCGTCGGAGGCGGCGACGATGTCCTCCTTGAACTGCTCTGGATGGTCCCGAGCGACGGCGATCCCGCCCTGTGCCCACCAGGAGGAGGCCCCTTCGGGCCGAGTCGCCTTCGTCGCGACGACGACGTTCTGGCCCTCGCGTGCCGCGGCCAGCGCGGCCGCGAGGCCGGCGATGCCGGAGCCGACGACGAGTACGTCAGCGGTTTCGTGGGCTCGCGGCTCGCTCTGCTCGCCGCTTGCCTGTTCCGAGACGCGTGGCGTCTCGCTATCTTCGGACATGGTTAGATTTCGAGCATCCGATCGAGCGCGACCTGCGCCAGTTCCTTCTCCTCCGGTGCGACCTCGATGACGTTGCGCTCGCGGCCCTCGACGAGTTCTTCGAGCACCCACGTCAGGTAGTTCGGGTCGATCTGGCGCATCGCGTTACAGTCCATGCAGGCGTCGCCACACAGCGGGACGACGTTCACTTCGGGGTGCCAGCGCTGGAGGTGGTGGGTGAGGTGGATCTCGGTGCCGATGGCCCACGTGTCGCCGGGATCTGCGTTCTCGACGACTTCGCAGATCCGGGCCGTGGAGCCGGCCTCGTCGGCCGCTTCGACGACCTCGCGGCGGCACTCGGGGTGGACGATGACGTTGGCGTCCTCGTGCTCGTCGCGGATCTGCTCGATGTGGCTCTCGCGGAAACGCTCGTGGACCTGACAGTAGCCGTCCCAGAGGATGATGTCGTTCTCGACGGCCTTGCTGGCGTCCTTGGACTCGGGGTCCCACGGGTCCCACTCGACGATCTCGTCTTCGAGCCCGAGGCGGTGGGCCGTGTTCTCGCCGAGGTGCTTGTCCGGGAGGAACAGTACCTTGTCGCCCTGCTCGAAGGCGTACTCGAAGGCCTTGTGGGCGTTGGAAGAGGTACAGACCAGCCCGCCCTGCTCGGCGCAAAAGGCCTTGAGGTCGGCGTAGCTGTTCATGTACGTGATCGGGATGACGTTCTCGTCGGTTTCTGCGGTCAGTTCCGCCCACGCCGCGTCGACCTGCAGCGCTTCGGCCATCCCTGCCATTGGACAGGAGGCCTCCATGCTCGGGAGAATCACGCTCTGGTCGTCGTCCGTGATGATGTCGGCGGACTCGGCCATGAACGTGACACCGCCGAAGATGACGTACTCGGCGTCGGCGTTGGCGGCTTCCTTGCTCAGCTGGTAGGAGTCGCCGATGAAGTCGGCGTGTTCGACGATCTCGCGGCGCTGGTAGTTGTGGCCCAGGATCACCACGTCGTCGCCGAGTGTTTCGAGCGCGGCCTCGATGCGCTCCGTGCGTTCGTCCTCCTCGAGGTCCCGGTACTCCGGGGGAAGCTGCTCGAGGTTGTCGTATTTGAAGAGACTGAGGTCAGTCTCGAACTCCGCGGTTTCCATTGCTGGCATACGTGGCTACCTCTGTGATCCTGATCTACGGAACCCGTTATTGAAAAGATTTTGCCTTCAATATTAGGTACTGGTGGTCATTTGGCGGTCGGAGAGATGGATTGAATTGTTTTGACATTTGTTGACACTCACCATTCTCGCTGGATCACCTGACACGGTGACACCCGACCCGAAGTACGATCGGCTTACGACGACGGCGGGACCGATTGGCTCCGTATAACAATGTACCCCCTCCAGAGAGGTGGTCAGTATGCGAGACGATCCGGACGGTATGCCGGGACCGACCGATGGGAAGAGCACCAATACACAGCAGCCCACTCCCGCAGGGGACCGAGACACACGCGGAGTTGAGAACACGCGACGGACGTTTCTGGGGGGCGCGCTCGGGGGTGCACTCGCGGGCGCGATCGCACTCGGTGGGGCCGGCAGCGCGACAGCACAGGTCTCGGACGACCAGTTCTCCTTCGAGTGCGATCACGTTCGTCTCTCGGACGCCGGCGGGATCGACAGCCTCCGCGTCGACTTCGAGGACGGCAGCTACGTCACGTCGGCGAACGGCGTCGGCCTCGACGGCGCGGACGCGGTCCGGTACGGCTCTCCGGGCCGGACCGTCACGTCGGTGACGTTCAACGGTGACCGGACGGTAAGCAACGCCGATCCGTGCCAGCACCGGCGACGGGCGACGACGTTCACCGCGACGACAGTCCACGTTCCGACTGCCGAGTTCATGCTCAGCGGGAGCGACGCCCCGCCCAGCGTCCCCTCGGTGCTGAACACGCGCGTGCAACTGCACTTCGTCGACGGGACCTCCGAGACTGTCCAGGACTACAGCGGCGACGGATCGGGGAGCGCCGACGACTTTCCCGAACTCTCGGGCATCGAAGACCGCTACGGGATGGACGCCGTCCCGAACTGCTACCGAGGGACCGGCGCGAACGCCGGGAAGGTGATCGAGGCGATCGAGATCCAGACCGACCTGGACTACCGGGATCACTACCTCCGGAGCGACGTGGCCGAGGCCACCACGCTGGGGGCCCAGACCGCCCAGGAGCGCGCCATCGAGATCGTCGGCACGAGTCAGGGAGCGGTCGAGTACGAACTGACGGCGACCGGTCCGATCCGCCGGCTCCGTATCAACGATCGGATCGGGGCCGCGGACAACGACGCGATCAGCCAGAACGACGACGGCACGTGGACGGCCAGTGGCTTCACCGGCAACACCGGCTACGGCGACGCGTACGTCGTCAACGGGGAGATCACCGAGCACACCCAGACCGGCGGGGACGGCGACTACGTCGTCCGTGCGATGGAGCGCCACGTGATCGGTGGGAGCGGCTCCAGCGGATCCGGTGGCGGAGCGACGAGCGACGGCGACACCAGCCACGAAGTCGCCGTGATCGCCACCGAACAGGGCGAGGCCACCTACGAGTTCACCGTCGACGGGACGGTCGAACCTGCCAGCGACGTGGCGGCCGACCTCGTCGCTGAAGACAACGACGCCATCCGGGACAACGGCGACGGGACCGTCACGGTCTCGGGGTACACAGGCAACACCGGCTACGGCGACACGTACACCGTGACCGGGGATCTGCTCTCCTTCGAGCGAACCGGTGGCCAAGCGGCGTTCCGGATCGAACTCGACGGCTCGTCGGTCAGCAGCGACGAACTGGTCGACTCATACGAAAAGTTGTAGACGTTTCCCCAGTCGACCGCACGCCGTCGCGTGCTCGATCTGGGACAGACCGACAATTTTCCGTATCCGTGTAGTCGATCCGGCTTCGTTATATTTCGTGAGAATCACGCACAAGGATTATATCTGTATTAACATATCACGGTTCCATGGGAGAACGTGGCAACGCGACGGTACTCGTCGTCGACGACGAAGAACCGGTCCGTGAGGCCTACAAGATGTATCTCGAGGCGGCCGACTACGACGTGCTGTCGGCAGCGACAGGCGGTGAGGCCCTGATCGAACTCGGTCCGGAGATCGACATCGTGCTCCTCGACCGACGGATGCCAGGCATGTCTGGTGACGACGTACTGGACCACATCGAGGAGTGGGAGTCACACTGCCGTGTCGCGATGGTGACGGCCGTCGATCCCGGCGACGACATCGTCGACATGGGCTTCGACGACTACCTCAACAAACCCGTCTCGAAGGAGGAACTACTCGATACCATCGAGCAACTGCTCCTGTTCGACCGCTACGAGGAGCTGCTCACGGAGTACCACTCGGTCGTCCGCAAGTACGCGCTGTTGCGGTCGAACACGAACGGCGTGAGCGGCAACGATCAGCTCGCGTCGCTCGACCAGCGCCGTGACGAGCTCCGGTCGGAGATCCACGACGTGATCGACCAGTTCACCGACGACGCAATGGCCGACGTGTTCCGGGAAGCCCACGCCTAACGGCGGAGCGCGAACGCCGCCGTTGCGAGAACGCCGACGACCAGTATCATCCCGAGACCGCGTGCCAGCGGTGCCATCGCCAGATCTCCCACGAACATCGCTTCCAGGGCCAGTTCGACCGGCGGACTGCCCGGCAGCCACGTCGCCAGTGTCGGGGTGTCGGTCGCCAGCGGATTCTGGAGCAAGAAGAGGTCGATCATCGTCCCGAACAGGACGAGGTAGACCCCCGCGAGTCGTCCCACGACCAGCCCTGCGAGCGCACCCAGTAGCGCGTAGATCACCGTCCCCAGCACGGTCGCGAGTGCGAAGGCCGCGAGTGCGTCGGGAGAGATCATCGTTGTCGCGACGCCGACCGTGACTGCCGTGACGAGTACGCCGACGAGCACGAGGACGCCCAGGCGAGCGGCGATCACCGATCCCGGGGAGAAGCCCGTGATCACGAGTCGTCCGTCTGCCTCGCGAGTCGACTGCATGAGGAACAGACCGGCGATGGCACCGACGAGCGCGCCGGTCATCGGCGTCAGTAGCGTCAGGTAGACGGTCGACATCGAGGCCCGAACCGACTCGCCACCCGACAGCGAGACGCTGACGGTCGTCTCGGGCAGGATCCAGCCGAACACGCCCAGCATGTACGCCGGGAGGATGACGAGCAGAGCGAGTAAGACGGGCGTCCGGGCGTAGGTGCGCAGGCTCGCGCCGAGGCCGGTTCGGACGTGGCGGAAGTTCACGACAGGACACCTCCCTGGCCGAGACTGACGCTGTAGACCGCCAGTGCGGCGACCCCGAGGACGGCCAGGTAGGCCAGTCCACCGGTCACGTCACCGCTCGCCACCGACCCGTCGGTCACAGCCGCGCTGAAGATGGCGTGCGGGTAGTGTAGCGGTGTCAGGTCCGTCAGCGGCGCGTCGATGTTGGCGAGACCGCTGGCCAACACGTCGTCGGAGTCGGCGAGGAAGACCAGCACGAGCGACCCCTCCAGTTCGCGGGGCAGGGCGACGCCGATCAGCATACCGAGCAGGCCGTACAGGCCCGCCGCCAGCGCGAGCGCGCCGTAGGCCGCGAGTGGCGCGGCCACGTCGACCTGCCAGAGCAGCGCCGCCAGCGACGTCCCCGCAGCGAGCAGGCTGACGACGAGAACGGTGCCGAGCCGTCGCGCGAACAGTTCCAGTCGCCCGAAGCCGGCAAGTTCCAGCCGCTCGTCGGCCTCGACGGCCGCGATCACCTGGAAGAGTCCGACCAGCCCGGCCAGAAACGCCGCGGCGAACACCGCGCCGTTGATCCGGCCGAGCGTCGCTGGCATCGATCCCATAAACGGCAGTGCGGGAAACGACGCCATCGCCTGTCCGTAGGCCTCGACGACCAGCGGCGGAAGCGCCAGCAGGAGGACGACCTGCAGGGGCTGACGGAGGAACTCTTTCAGGCTGGTCGTCAGGCCGAGTGTGAAGCGCTCGCGACGGGCCACCTCAGGCATCGCGGGCCACCTCCGTCGTCGGATCGTTCTCGGGCGACGCCGAGGTGGTAGTCCCGGCGTCGTCGATGTCGTTTTCCGTGACCTCCGAGAGCTGCCCGTCGGCGAGTTCGTAGATGCGGTCGAACCGTTCGCGCTCGCTGACGAAGTGTGAGATGATCGCGATCGCGGTCCCGCGCTCCCGGAGCTCGTCCGTCAGTTCCCAGAACGCCAGGTAGGTCTCCCAGTCGAACCCAGTGTACGGTTCGTCCAGCAGGAGCACGTCGGGGTCGTGCAGCAGCGCGACCGCGAGATTGACTTTCTGGCGGTTGCCGCCGCTGAGCCGGTCGATCCGGTAGTCGCGAAAGCGCTCGAAGTCGAGTTGCTCGGCGAGCCGATCCAGCGCCTCGTCGATCGAATCGTCGTCCATCCCGTAGGCCCGGCCGAACAGCCGCATCGTCTCGGCCACGGTCAAGCGGTCGTACAGCAGTGGGTCCTGGGGACACCAGCCGACGCGCCCGCTCGCCTGGACGGACCCCGCGTCGGGGTCGAGCGCACCGACGAGCAGTTTCATCAGCGTCGACTTCCCGCTGCCGTTCTCCCCGACGATGCCGACGATCTCACCGGCTCGGAGTTCGAGGCCCGCACCGTCCAGTACTTCGACGCTCTGGGTGAAGGGGAGCGGCGAGTCGTACGTCTTCGCGAGGCCGGTCGCCCGGAGGACGACATTCGATTCCTCGCCGATCACCCGGCCGCCGTCGGTCGATTCCTCGCTGCCGTCGACTCTGTTCTCTATATTCGGCATTTACCGAATATTTCGAAGGAAACGATTTATATCTTTCCCTCGCCTACCGAGTCGTATGGGCGAAACGAACGACGAGCCGGTCACAGAGGCCCGCGAGGAGGTCATCGACGCCTTCGAGCGAGCTGGTGAGGTCTGGGGTTTCAAGCGGAGTTACGGGCGACTGTACGGGGTCCTGTTCTTCGCCGACGAACCACTGTCGCTGTCTGATCTGGCCGATCGGAGCAGCTACGCGAAGTCGACCGTCAGCACCGCGATGAGCGCCATGGAGCGCTACCACCTGGTCCAGCGCCGGTCGATCCCCGGCGAGGGCAAGACCGCCTTCTTCGAGGCCGAGCGGGACTTCTGGTACGTCTTCCAGCAGTTCCTCACACAGGAGGTGAGCCGCGAGATCACGGTGATGCTGCGAGCCCTGGAGAGCGCCGAGGACAGCCTCGAGAACGCCGACTCCGACCAGGCCAGCCGGGATCTGGAGAAAGTCCGGCAACTCAAGACCATGTACGACCGCTCGGAGCGGCTGGTGGGACTGCTCCAGCGCGAGTCGATCGATCGGCTGGCCGGGCTCGTCTCACGTCTGCGGTCGGACGAGTAGACCCGCGATGGGGATCCAGAACTGTTAGGCCACTCGCCCGCAAGACTCCGGGCATGACCGACGCCGCAGATCTCGCAGCACGCGTCCGCGAGGGTGAGTTGCGCCTCTACGAACTCGAAGAGCACGCCGACGCCGAAACCGCCGCGGCGGCCCGCAGACACCTGCTGGCAGAGGAGACCGGCGTTGCCCTCGAATCGGTGGGCGACTACACCTTCGATGCGGCCGACGCCGAACCGAACATCGAGAACATGATCGGCGCAGCCCAGGTACCGATGGGCGTCGTCGGCCCGCTCCCGGTCGACGGCGGGGCCGCCGAGGGCGAGCACTACCTCCCGCTGGCGACGACGGAGGGCGCGCTGCTGGCCAGCGTTAACCGCGGCGTCAGCACCATCCGCAACGCCGGTGGCGCGACGGTGCGGGTCCTCAAGTCCGGGATGACCCGCGCGCCCGTGTTCAAGGTCGACGACGTGGCCGCCGGCGGCGAGGTGTCGGCGTGGGTCCGCGAGAACGTCGACGAACTCGCCGAGACCGCCGAAGCCACGACGGGCCACGGCGAACTGCAGGACGTGACGCCTTACGTCGTCGGCGACAGCGTCTTCCTGCGATTCTCCTACGACACCAAGGACGCGATGGGGATGAACATGGCCACCATCGCCACCGAGGCCGCCTGTGAGGTCGTCGAGGCCGAGACGCCAGCCGAACTGGTCGCGCTGTCTGGCAACCTTTGTTCGGACAAGAAGCCCGCCGCGATCAACGCCGTCGAGGGCCGCGGGCGCACCGTCGCCGCGGACGTGCTGATCCCCCACGAGCAGGTCGAGGAACGACTCGGCACCACTACCGACGCCATCGCCGAGGCCAACACCCGCAAGAATCTCGTCGGCTCCGCGAAGGCCGGCGCGCTGGGGTTCAACGCCCACGCCGCCAACGTCGTCGCCGCCGCCTTCCTCGCGACCGGCCAGGACGCCGCACAAGTTGTCGAGGGATCGAACGCGATCACGACCGTCGACGCCCGCGAGGAGGGCCTGTACGCCTCCGTCACGCTGGCCTCGCTCGAAGTCGGCACCGTCGGCGGCGGGACGAAACTGCCCACGCAGGCCGAAGGGCTGGATGTCCTGGGCTACGCCGGCGGCGGCGACCCCGCCGGCAGCAACGCCGACGCGCTCGCAGAAGTGATCGCCGCGGGCGCCCTCGCTGGTGAACTCTCGCTGCTCGCGGCGCTGGCCTCCCGACACCTCTCCAGCGCCCACGAGGATCTGGGTCGGTAAGGCTCTCGTACTCCCTGGCAGTTCTACTTTCAGTTCCACTCCGGCGGTGGCTGGCGTTTAATCCCCGACGCTCTCTCGATGCAAGTGGCGGCCGCCGGCCAGCACCAGCGGCCGTCACCACCCATGAACTCTCGACTCCCCACCGATCGAGAGCGGTCTGCGGTATCGATCGCCCACCGGGTCCTCCACCTCGCGAAACTCGTGGCCACGACGCTCGCGGCGCTGGTCGCGGTCGCAAAGGCGCTGGGACTCCTGTAGGCGAACTGTTTTGCCCCGTCCACCACTCGGGATCGGTATGGACTACCGCTGGTACGGGACGATCGTCGTCTCGGGGCTCGTGTTGCCGATCGCGACAGTGTTCGGGGCCCTGAGCGTCGCGATCGACATGGAGATCCCGCCGCAGTTGACCTTCGCAGTACTGCTGGTGCTCCCGTTGCTGGCGATCGTGCTCACGTACGCGATGGCGCTGTACAGCGACCTCTCGGTCCCCCTCGAGGATCGCCTCCCCTACGGCGGTCAGACACAGTTCAGGGACGAGATCCCGGAGCACTACCAGGACGCGTTCGCGGCCGAGACGCTGGACGCGCCGGCTGAGTCGGCCGCCGACGGGTCCAACACCATCGTCACGGCCTACCTCGTCTACCTCGTCTCGATCCCCGTCTACACGCTCGTCGTTTGGCTGTTCCTCTCCGCCTAGCGGGTCTGGGTGACGAGCCAGCCGGCACCGGCGACCAGCGCTCCGACGCCGACCACCAGCAGCAACTCGCTTCCCGTCGCGACACCGCCAACCAGCGCGCCGATCGCCACGGCGAAGACGCCGTGTGCGGCGGCGAACAGCCCGTAGCCCTGTCGGTAAAACACGACCGCGCCGACCGCGAACCCGGCGGTCAGGACCAGCGGCGAGACGGCCGCCGGCTGGATCGCCACGCCACCGAGGTCGACCGGCCCGGTCACCGGCTGGAGGACGAACAGCAGACCGGCCAGTCCCACGAGGAGGGCGACGGCGGTCCGGCCCGGTTCGACGGTGTGGCCGGCTACCCTCATAACAACTGGAGGGTGCCGTCTCGCTCGGTCACTTCGCCTGCTCGCCGGAGCTTTTCGAGCGCGTCGCGGGCGTAGTCGGCGGGGACGCCACGCTCGCTGGCGTAGGCGACCACTTCGTCCTCCGTGGGGTCCTCGCGGTCCTGGAGCGCCGCCAGGACGGTCTCTTTCCGGCTCTGGCTCCCGCCACTGCCGCCCTCGGCCCGCTCGCCGGCGGCGTTGACTTCGGTCGTATCGATCCCCGCGGCTTCCAGCACCTCGTCGTCGCTCGGGCCGGCGTCGTCGATCTGTGCCTCCATCTCCGAGAAGGAGTCCAGTTCGGCGAACACGTCGCCGTGGTCCTGCCGGTTGGCCAGCATCGACGACCGGACTTCGCGGGCGTGATCCTCGTCTTCGGTCTCGACCAACTTCCGGCGCTTGGCGTACTGGCGGGTCGTGCCACAGCGCGGGCACTGCGTGGTTTCCGAGCGCCCTTCGATGATCCACAGCGCCGAGCAGTCGCTACACCCCACGACGGCGTACATGCCCACGCCTTGGGTCGGTCACCGATTGAATCTGGCGGTCGGGCCGTCGCCGGGACTGTCACATCGGCACGGCGATCGCTGCCTCCGGGACTCCCTCACCGACGACGATGGTGCCGTACAGCAGCAGCACCAGCGTCGAGTTGTAGACGCCGTGGATGATCGCCGGGACGACGATGTTCCCGGTGTACTCGTAGGCCGTTCCCAGCACGAGGGCGGGCGTGAGCAACAGTGTCAGCACGAGGAGGTTCCCGACGGTCGACCCACCGACCAGGGCGAAGCCGTGCATGCCCGCGAACGCGACACTGGCGACGAAGATCGCAGGGATCGCACCGAACACTTCTCGGAGTCGGCCCTGGACGACGCCGCGGAACAGCATCTCCTCGCTGGGGCCGACGACGAACAGCATCACCGGGACCAGATAGAGGATGATCTCCGGGTTGTTGATCGCCAGATCCGCGACCTGATTGCGGCCGGTCTCGACCTGGAGTTGCGAGATGACGAAAGACCCGACGAACGCCCCCGTGATGGCCAGGAACCACCCGCCGAGAATGACCCCGACCTCCTTCAGGCTCGGGACGCTGACGCCGACGCTGAACGGCGTCTCGCCCGGTTCGAACCCCAGGAGGTCGCGAATCTTCGGGCCCAGCATGGGCCTGAGTTTGATGTAGGCCACCGAGACGCCGATACAGCCGACTCCCTGGATGAAGAACAGCGACAGTATCAGCGATGGGATAGCCCCGATCTGGACACCGAGGCCGACGATCAGGACGCCGGCCGTGATCGTCAGGAGGACCAGACCCAGTAGCAACCCACCAGCGCCCAACCCGAGCGCGGAGACCAGTGCGAGCGCGTTTCGAAGCAGTGATCGCTCGTTCATCGTCGTGATACCGTCCCCTTGGAGTCCACGGGGTGAAAACAGTTCCTTCGCCGGCGTCGGTCTCGCTGACGCTACTCCGTCCCGTCGCCCTCGGCGGCGATCAGCGCCTCCAGCGGGTGGTCCTCGATATCGAGCGGCAGGTCGATCCGGCCGCGACGGCGAGCGGACTCGTAGGCGGCGAAGATGACCTCGGTCGTCCGCAGCGCGTTCTCGGCCCGGAGTTCGCAGTCCCGGCCCTCACGGTAGCTCTCGACCACGTCGCGGATCGCCCGCTCGACGAAGTCTGGGCCGTGGACGGTCTCGCCGTCGGCGTCGAGTGGCTCCCACTCGCCCGAGCCAGCCCGACGAACGCGATGAGTCCCGTGGTCGTCGGTGTTCGGGAAACCGACGCCGATCTCGATCTCGCCGTCGCTGCCAACGAGGCGGTGGTGACAGTCGACGAGGCCGGGACCGTGCTCGTCGCCGGTCGCCGCCAGCGCGTGGACGCCCGACTCGTAGGCCCACGTGGCGATCCCCTGGTTCTCGTTGTGGACGCCGAAGAACTCCGTGGCGTCGCGGTAGTCGAACTGCCCCATCACCCACGCCACGTCGGTCTCGTCGGCGAAGTAGTGAGCCAGGTCGATCGAGTGAGAGGCGTAGTCCATCAGGTTGCCGGCGGCCAGTTCGATCCGTTCGAGGTCGCCGATCGCACCCGCATCGAGCAGTTCTTTCGCCCGGCGGAACGGCCGCCCGAAGCGTCGCTGATGGTTGAACGTGAGCTGCGTCTCCGAGTCGGCGGCCGCGGCGGCCATCCGACGGCTCGCCCCCCACGTGTCGGCCATCGGCTTCTCGCAGTGGACCGCGCCGACGCCGTGGTCGATGCAGTCGACGACGAGGTCCTCGTGGACGGCCGGCGGCGTACAGACGCTGACGACGTCTGGGTCGACGGCGTCGAGCATCGTCTCGTGGTCGGTGTACACCCCGCCTTCGGGCAGGTCGTACGCATCGGCGAAGGCCGCGGCGTTCTCGCGGACGATGTCGGCACAGGCGACGATCTCGCAGTCCGCGACGGCCTCGTAGGCGTCGGCGTGGCTGTAGGCCATCGCGAAGCCCGTCCTGTCTGGATCGTCCGGTTCCGCACCCGTCCCGATGATGGCAACTGTCGTCACACTCCGCTGTGTGGGTCGGTCGGGCTTAACCGCTGGGGCGGGACCGGTGATTCCGCTTTGGGGCGGGATAGCCCGGTACGCTTACCTGCCGGGATCTGTTCACTTCGACTATGCAGGTCTGTGGCACGGCCGACAGTGAGTTCACCGAAGTCGTCGAGGGCGTTCACATCGCGCCGCTGGTCAGCGGCGAGCGCATGAACGTCCAGCACTTCCACATCGAACCCGACGCAGTCGTCCCGGAACACAGCCACCCCCACGAACAGGTGGGGTTCGTCGCACGCGGAACGTTCACCTTCCGGGTCGGCGGCGAGGAGTTTGTCCTCGGGTCGGGCGAGTCCTACGTCGTCCCGGCCGAGGAACCACACGAGGCGGCCAACCGCACCGACGAACCCGTCAGTGGGATCGACGTGTTCAGTCCTCCCCGTGAGGCGCCCGACTGGGAGTGATGCCCGTGGTGGGGCGGGAGACGTGGACGGCGCTCGCCGTGGGGCTGCTGGCAGTCCTTGCCGGCTGTAGCGGCGCCACTGGCCCGGGGGCCACCGAGAGCCCGACCGTCACGCCGGCACCGATCCCCGCGCCCGACAGCGGCTTCTCGCCCGGCGTGACGGCCGGTGGGATGAACGTCTCGACGGTGCTGTCGACCCACGAACGGGCGTTACGAAAGCACTCCTACACGCTGACGACCGACCTGACGGTTCGGAACCGGTCGACGCGGGCTGTTCTGTGGCGCGAGCGATCGGTCGCCCGCGCCGCCGCCGACGGAACGCCGTTCTCGCTGCGGCTCAACTACAGCGAGCCCCGGGCGTTCGACGGACTCGTGCGGTCGCAACTGTATTACGACGGGACGACCGTCCGCAGGGTCGTGTACGAGAACGGGAGTGTCAGCTACGATCGATTCGACCGCCGCACGAACGTCGATCTGACGAACATCGGGCTCCTCAGGCGCGTGTTCTACCAGCTCGATAACGTTCGTATCAGACGGAGTCCCGACGGCCAGACACTCGTCACCGGGACGCTGCCGTATCCACGGGTATTGCCGAACCCGCCGAACGTCCAGGCGACGGGCGACGTGACGGCGTCGGCCAGCATCACGCCCGACGGCGTCGTCGACCAGTTGGCCTTCGGCTACGACGCCAGTTCCGGGGGCGGGCCCGCTCGCGTCCGGCTCTCGACGCGAGTCACCGACCTTGGCTCGACGACGGTCGAACGGCCGGCGTGGCTCGACAGAACGACGACTGAGACGAATTGATATCCGCAGAACGAGGCGCGTTCTGACTGCTTGAAAAGTTCTCTACGAGAGATCCTCAATGTTCTGGCGGTTGCACCGCCAGAGGACGAGAAGTTGGCCTTAGGCCAACTTCTCGATATTCTCGACGATCGCGTCGGCGTACTCCTCGGTACCCAGTTTCTCGGCGTCCTCTAGCTGGCGTTCGAGGTCGTAGGTGACCTGGCCCGAGGAGATGGTCTCCTCGACGGCGTCGCGGACGAGGTCGGCGGCCTCTTTCCAGCCCATGTAGTCGAACATGAGGCGACCGGAGAGGATCATCGCGGTCGGGTTGGCCATGTTCTGGCCGGCGCGCTTGGGCGCGGAGCCGTGGACCGGTTCCGCGAGCACGCGGGCGTCACCGAAGTTGGCGCCCGGCGCGATGCCGAGGCCGCCGATCTGTGCGCCAGCGGCGTCCGAGAGGTAGTCGCCATTGAGGTTCGGCATGGCGAGCACGGAGAACTCGTCGGTGCGAAGCTGCATCCACTGGAGCATCGCGTCGGCGAGGCGGGACTCGACCATGACGGCCTCGTCCGGGATGTCGATCTCGTCCTGGGTTTCCCAAAGGGAGTCGGGGGCGGCGAACACCTCTTCGTCGGGGTACTCCTCGTCGGCGACCTCCATACCCCACTCGGTGAACTGGCCTTCGGTGAACTTCATGATGTTGCCCTTACCGACCAGTGTGACCTTGTCGCGGTCGTGTTCGAGGGCGTAGTCGATGGCCTTGCGGACGAGGCGCTTGGAGCCAAACTCCGTGATCGGCTTGATGCCGATGCCGATGGGACCGTCGTGCATCGTCTCGTCGAAGCCCATCTCGTCCTCGACGAACTCGCGGACCTGCTCGACTTCCTCGGTGCCGGCTTCCCACTCGATGCCGGCGTAGACGTCCTCCGTGTTCTCACGGAACGTGACCATGTCCATCTCCTCGGGCGCTTTCATCGGTGACGGGACGCCGTCGAGGTAGTAGGTCGGGCGGACGTTCGAGTAGAAGTCCAGCGTCTGGCGCAGCGCGACGTTGAGCGAGCGGAAGCCAGCGCCGACGGGCGTCGTCAGCGGGCCCTTGATGGCGACGCGGTGCTCGTCGATGGCGTTGACGGTGTCCTCGGGAAGGTTCTCACCGTCGTACTTCTCTCGGGCGGTCTCGCCTGCGAACACCCGCATCCACGCGATGTCGCGGCCTGTCGCGTTCGCGGCGGCCTCCAGGACCTTCTGGGCGGCCGGGCCGACGTCTTTCCCGATGCCGTCCCCGTGGATGATGGGGATGGTCGGCGTCTCGGGGATGTCGAGTTCGTCGTTGTCCTCGTCGATGACTTCGATCTTCTCGCCTTCGGCGGGCACCTCGACTTTATCGTAGTCGTAGCTCATACTCGGTCTCACGAAATTCGCGCCTAAAGGACTGCCGTTTTCGGCGAGGGGATGGTAACAGGGGACAGGGACCGTCATCCGGCCGAATCCTCGAATTTCGTTTCCGTCATCGAAACGCGCTGAGGACTGTACGGATCTCCGTCGGTACGTTCAGCAGGAGCACACGCGGGAAGCGCCGCCGGGCGTTGCCCAGCGTGTCGGCCAGCGCATCACTGGCGTCCTCGAAGACCCCCTCGCCGTGGCCCAGCAGGATGCGGCCGGGATCGAACTCGGTGAACCGCTCTCGCGGCGGCGAGAGGCGACTCATACGGACCGTTGTAGACGTTTCCCCAGTCGACCGTACGTGGTCGTGCGGTCGATCTGTGAGGGACTGACAACTGTCCGTATCAGAAACGGCATCCCGATCCGCCCGTCGCCAACGGCTTTTTCCGCTGGCCCGCGTCAGTGGCGGCATGGAGATCATCGTCCACGGCGGAGCAGGCTCCGCGCCGGACGAACCGGCCGCCAGACAGCGCGCCCTCGGAGCTGCGGCCACGGCGGGATCGGACGCCGAGTCGCCACTATCGGGTGTCTGTGCCGCGGTTCGAGCCCTGGAGAGTGACCCCCGATTCAACGCCGGCGTCGGTGGCACGGTCCAGAGCGACGGCGTCGTTCGTACCGACGCGAGTGTGATGACCGACGACGGGACGGTTGGTGCCGCCTGTGCGATGGCCGGTGTCGAGCACGCTGTCGACGTGGCTCGCACAGTCGCGACAGAGACGCCACACGTCCTGCTGGCCGGCGATCAGGCCGTCGACTTCGCCCGGGAAGTCGGCGTCGAGACGGACTGTGATCTGTGGACCGAACGCACGCGAACGCGCTGGAACGACGCCGATCTACCGGACGGCCGCGGCGAGCGACTGGCGTGGGTCCGCGAGCAGTTCGGCGCGGGTCACGACACGGTCGGCGCGGTCGCAACTGACGGCGACAGACTCGCGGCGGCGACCTCGACCGGGGGACGATGGTTCGCGCTGGCCGGCCGGGTGGGGGACGTGCCACAGATCGGCGCGGGCGTCTACGCCGACGAGCGCGGCGGTGCGAGTGCGACCGGCGAAGGCGAGGCGATCGCTCGCTTCGGCCTGGCGAAAGAAGCCGTACGCGCGCTCGATCGATTCGGCCCCAGTCAGGCCGCACAGCACGCGGTCTCGGCGTTCGAGGACGAGACCGACGGACGAGCGGGCGTGATCGTCATGGACCACGCGGGCCACACGGGATCGGCAGAGAACACTGCAGCGATGCAGACGTCGACACGGTCATAGCGACCGTGGTGATGCAGACGTCGACACGGTCATAGCGACCGGGACTGTCACCGCGTGTTCGTCAGTCGTCCCAGGGATCGAGTTTGTTGTCGTACTGCGGTTCGCTGCCGAACCGATCGACGACCGCCAGCACGACCGTCACGAGGAAGACACCGACGGCGGCGCTCGCGAACACGGCCGCGCCCGCCCAGACGCCACGGAGCAGGATGACGGCGGCCGTCGCCAGCAGAATCACCCCCCAGAGGAGCGTGCTGGCGTAGATCGGCGACACGTCGTCGGTGGCCATTACTCACCTCGTTTCACGTACAGGGGCAAACCTTTTGCCCAACGTATCGGGTGCGTTTCGTTTTCTCCGGTGCGAGACCTTCGACTGTTACTGCCGGCTGGAACGCCGTGCGGAGCTTCGTCATGCCGCGATGGAAATCCATTTGCCGCCGACAGTCCAAGTGCTGGCCATGACAGACGTGGATCTGGACGCCGAGGAGTACGAGAAACACCGCGAGGCCGGGGAGATCCTGGCACAGGTGCGCAACGAGGCCGCCGAACGACTCGAAGTCGGGACGGGCTACCTGGAGATCTCCGAGTGGGCCGAGGACCGTATCCGCGAACTGGGTGGGGAACCGGCGTTCCCGGTCAACGTCAGCGTCGACCACGAGGCCGCCCACGGCGCGGCCGGCCCCGACGACGACCGAACCGTCGGCGAGGAGATGGTGAAACTCGACATCGGTGTCCACATCGATGGCTGGCTGGCCGACACTGCCGTCACGGTCGACCTCTCGGGCAACGACGACCTGAAAGCGGCCGCCGACGAGGCCCTGGACGCCGCGCTCGACACCGTCGCCGCCGGCGTCGACACCGGCGAGGTCGGGGCCGCCATCGAGGAGGTGATCGACGGCTACGGCTACAACCCTGTCGTCAACCTCACCGGTCACGGACTTGGTCACTGGGAACAGCACACGCCGCCGAACATCCCGAACCGCTCGATCGCGCAGGGTGAGACACTGGAGGCCGGGCAGGTCGTCGCGATCGAACCCTTCGCCACGACCGGGACCGGCAAGGTCCACGAGGGTGCGACCGAGGAGATCTTCTCGCTCGAACGCGAGGGGTCGGTCCGAAACCGACAGGCTCGACAGGCGCTGAACCAGATCGGCGAGGAGTTCAAGACGCTGCCGTTCGCCGCCCGATGGCTCGACGTGTCTCGGCCACACATGGCGCTCCGACGCCTCAAACAGCAAGACATCGTTCACGGCTATCCAGTGCTTCAGGAATCCGAGGGCGAACTGGTCAGTCAGAAAGAACACACGGTGATCGTGACCGAGGACGGCTGTGAAGTGACGACGCGGCTGTAGGACCGGCCGCGACGCAGGAGCGGGCGGCTTTTTCGCCCACGTTTTTGCGCGGGTGGTCGCGAGCGGAGCGAGGGGCCCGACGCGGAAAAACGTGGGAGCGACGGCTATGAAGTGTCGACGCGCCTCTGACAGTGTCGACGCGGTCATGATAACGTCGACGTGCGGTGACGATGCGGCTACGACGCGGCTGCCGCTGTCGTTTCTCGACTGTCTCGTACCGACTGATCGCTCTCCTGAATGAGCGTCCGCAAAAGGGTGTTGGGGTGTGTTGGGGTGTGTTGGGTGTCGTCCGGGATGGTTCAGGCGTTGTTCATGCGGATCTCCGTCTTCGTGCCACAGATCTGGCACTCACTGACGCGGTACGGTTCGCGGGAGAACGCGGCGTTCTCCTGCTTCGTACTCTCGGTCAGTATCTGGACGGATACGTCGTGAGGGGTCGTGCGTTCGCACGTCGAGCATGCCTCCGACATATTGGTGTCGCCGTCTTTGACTGCCATCCCGTTTCACTCTTGGTCGGAGATGGGCATAAAAACACCCCACAGTTCTGGGTCGTTTACACCGTTTATCGACCGACGGGAGTCGGTTCTCTATTCTACAGCTTGAGAGGGGCCAAAACAGTTTATCGACTGTTCTGGATCTGTTACTACCCAACTATTCCCGTGAACGGCAACAAGATTTAAATATAGCTTTTCGACCGGACGTGGCAAAGCGGTTTACTGTCGTCCGGTGAACGGTGCAGTATGGAGCAGGTGTTCGCACCGTGGCGGATCGAGTGGGTCGAGCGCGACGAGAAGAACCCGGATGTCGACTGCGTGTTCTGTGAACTCCCCGCAGCGGGGGTGGACCGGGACAACAGAGTCGTCGCGCGCAACGAGCACGCCTACGTCCTGCTCAACAACGCGCCGTACAGCCCGGGCCACGCGATGGTGATCCCCTACGAGCACACCGGCGACTACCGGGACCTCGAATCCGACGTCCTCCTCGCACACGCGCAGTTGAAACAGCGAACCTTCGACGCGCTCGAAGCCGCACTCGATCCGGACGCGTTCAACGCCGGTCTCAACCTCGGCGGCGGTCCGGCTGGCGGCTCGATCGAGGACCACCTGCACACACACGTCGTCCCGCGGTGGGAGGGGGACACGAACTTCATGCCGGTGGTCAGTGACACGCAAGTGATCGTCGAAGCCATCGACGACACCTTCGATCGGCTCTACGACGCCTTCGCGGAGCAGCAGGGCGCGACTATCTCCGAGGAGGGTGCCGCGGTCGAGTTCGGCGAGTGATACGGACAGTTGTAGACGTTTCATACGAATTATTGTCGATCTGAGACAGACCGACAACTGTCCGTCTGACGATCCGGCGGCGATACGCTCATGGCCTTCGGGGGCCAGGCTATGAGTGGACGGACGATTCGAGAGATGGTTCAGTCGACTGGGGGGCTCGATCCGGTTTTCGCCGGTTATCTCCTCGCGTTCGGCGTCGCGGCCCTGGCCTGCTTCGGCAGCGTCACCCGCGCACGACGGATCGAGGATCGAGAGACTCGCCGCGGACTCGTCGGCCTGCTGGTCACCAGCGGCAGCTGGGCGGTGTCACACGTCGCGTTCTTTCTCGTCCCCGGCGTCTCGGCCAAGACCGCCGTGTACACGATCGGTCTCGTCGTCGGATTCAGTACCATCGGGCCGTGGCTGTACTTCTGTTCTGCATACACTGGACGGACGCTCCACCGGAACACCGCCCTGCGGCGACTGGCAGTCGCGATCTTTATCGTCGTCGTCGCGGTGAAAGTCACGAACCCATTCCACGGGTGGTACTACGCGACCCAGCAGGCTGCGGCACCGTTCCCTCATCTCGCGATCACGCATCAGCCACTCCACTGAGTCGTGATGGGGCTTACCTACGCGCTGGCAGCCGTCGGGTACTTCATGCTGCTCGAACGGTTCCTGCAAGTCAGTTACCCCACCCGACCCCTGGCAGTGCTGGTCGGGATCACGGGGCTGCCGGTGCTCTTCGATCTCGTCGGCTACGCCACGCCGTTGCTGGTGGATATCACCTACGAATCGATCGGTGTGGCCGTCTTCGCTGTCGGCGTCTGTTTCGTCTTCCTCGAACGGTTTCGGGCGATCGGGCTCGCCGGCAGCGACGACGATCCTGTGATCATCGTCGACGAACACGACCTCCTCCGGGAGTACAACGCGGCCGCAGCGGACCTTTTCCCGTCGCTGACAGAGACGGGGACGGTCGGCCAGCCACTCTGGAGTATCGTGCCGTCTGTCGCCGAGGTCCTGGAGACCGAACCGGCGGTGCTGGAACTCGACCGTGACGGCAGCCGGCGTTACTACCAGCTCTCGGAGAGCCCCTTCGCGGCCGGCCAGACGCCGATCGGACGCCTCATTCTCTTTACCGACATCACCGATCGCGAGCGCGACCGTCGCGAACTGGAGCGCCAGAACGAACGCCTCGATCAGTTCGCCAGCGTCGTCAGCCACGATCTGCGCAACCCGCTGCAGATCCTTCACGGGGCACTCGACGGGGCCAGAGCGACCGGCGACCCGGAACACTTCGAACGAGGCGAGCAGGCCATCGAACGCATGGAACTGTTGATCGACGATCTCCTCTCGCTGGCCCGACAGGGACAGCCCATCGACGAGACCGAGCTGGTCTCGCTAACCGTGCTCGTCGAAGAGTGCTGGTCGGTCGTCGAGACGACCGACGCGGAGTTGGTCGTCGACGACGACAGCCGAATTGCCGCCGATCCGGCTCGCCTCCGGCAACTGCTGGAGAACCTCTTCCGCAACGCCGTCGAACACGGAGTGTCCGACGAGCCCTCGGTCGCTAATGCTCCCGAGGACGCCGTTGAACACGGCTCGACGAGCCCTGCCTCGCAGGCTCGTCGGGACGCGGTCGAGCACGGCGGTCCGAACGTGACGGTTCGGGTCGGCCCGCTCCCGGACGGACGCGGCTTCTACGTCGAAGACGACGGCCCCGGCATTCCGCCCGAAGCCCGCTCGGACGTGTTCGCGTCCGGCTACTCGACGAACGATGGCGGTACCGGGTTCGGACTGGCGATCGTCCGAGAGATCGCCGAGGCACACGGGTGGGAAATCGCGGCCACGGAGAGCGACACGGGCGGGGCACGCTTCGAGATCACAGGCGTGACGACCCACACGAAAAACGCGGGCGAAGCGGTTTAGTCACCCCCGCCGCAACGACGCGGTGATGACACGTCGGGACGTGCTGCGCCGGGTCGGGCTGGTGATCCTCGGGACGAACCTCGTTCTCGCCGTGCTGAAAGGTGTCGTCTGGGCCGAGACCGGGAGTCTGGCGGTTGGATCGGAGGCGGTCAACAGCCTCGCCGACACCGCCTACAGCCTCGTGATCGTCGCCGGCCTCTACCTGACCACACAGCCGCCGGACTTCGAGCACCCCCACGGCCACGAGCGCATCGAGCCGTTCGTCTCGCTGTTCGTCGCCGTGGGTATCTTCGCCGCCGGCGGCGTGATCCTCTGGCAGGCCGTCCAGTCGCTGCTGGCCGGCGACGTGAACGTGACCCGCGGACCGGCCGCCGTCGGCGTGCTGGCCTTCTCCGCTGTCGTCAAGTACGGCCTCTATCGCTACTGTCTGTCTGCCGGCCGTGACCAGCACTCTCCGGCGCTGGTCGCGACTGCGATGGACAACCGCAACGACATCCTCACTGCCGGGGCCGCGCTGGTCGGTGTGGCCGGCGCGATGCTTGGCTACCCGGTACTGGACTCGCTGGCGGCGATGGTCGTCGCCGCCGGCATCGTCTACACCGGCGTCGAGGTCGTCCGGGACAACGTCGCCTACCTCGTGGGCGCGGCCCCGCCCGAGGAACTCCGGTCCGAGATCATCCAGCGCGCGCTCGAACACCCGGACGTTGAGGGTGCCCACGACGTGATCGCCCACTACGTCGGTCCGGAAATCGACGTGAGTCTCCACGTCGAGGTCGAGGGCGACAAGACCCTGTTCGAGGCCCACGACATCGAGACCGACGTCATCCAGTCGATTCAGGACCTTCCGGAGGTCGACGACGTGTTCGTCCACGTCGACCCCCGCGAACTCGGGGAGTGGAAGCGAGACGACGACGTGGATCGGCTGGTCGAGTAGCGCGGTCTCGTGGACTCGATTATACCCGTGCTCTTCGCATGCTGTAACGTTCTGCCCCGGTGAGATACCGAACAATCTGCGGAGGCGCGCACTGTCGCTCGCGATGGCGAGCGACGACACTGTGCGAGGGATGACTGAGCGAGCACTACGAGCGAAGGAATCGGCTGGGGAGGCGTGTGGCGCGGTGTTGTCTTGCGGTCCTGGCGGACGAACGGGCGAGGCACGTCTGAGCGGTTCTGCGCTGGCACTATCCGAACGAAGTGAGGATATCCCGCACAGAACCGCTCAGCGGGCCGAGGGCGTTCAGTTCTCTACTACTCCCGGAAGACTGCGAGCGACATCATTCCGAACCAAAACAACACAACCACCCGATCACTTAGCTCATCGATCTATCGAACGACACGCCCACAGAGCATCGATACCAAACACTCCAAAGAATAGGACACCATCGCCTATGCACCCGTAAACGCGTACAGCACCGCCAGCAACCCGGTGACTCGACAGCTCAGGGCCACCAGTTGCGCCTCGGCCGGTGAGGCGAGCGACAGCAAGACCAGCGGCTGTTTCAGCGCGAACGGGACCGTCGTCAGGAACAGGATGCCCACGGCCAGATACAGCATCGCGTGACTGGCGTTGCGCCGGTAGCCCCGGTAGGCCTGGTAGGCGACGAAGCCGCCGACGACTGCCGTCAACAGCGCCGTCAGCACGGTCACTGTCTGGGGAATCTGCAGCGAGATCGGCGGAGTCACTGCTCGCCACCTCTGCTGGTCCGTCGTCGTGGGTGTGTCTGTGTTCGGATCATCGCTGAGTCCTGTAGATGACGAACAGTATCAGTGCGAGCCCGCTCAGTCGCGTGAGGTCCGTGACCAGTCGGATCACCCCAGTCCCGACGCTCGTCGTGTTGCCGAGGATCAGGTTGAGCAACAGCGGGACGCCGCTCAACAGGAGGATACCGGCAGCCATCCCTAGCAGCGCCGGATCGTGGGTCCGGCGGTAGCTCTGGACGCCCTTGACGAGGATCGTCACCGAGAGGACGATCGCGACGACGAACCCGAGGAAGAACAGCAGGACGATGATCTGGCCGGGCGTGGTCTGTAGGGCTGGCGACGACACTCCGGCCCCGGCGAGCGCCAGCAGTGACTGGAGCAGTGCCGTCGTCATTTGAGTCCCTCGAACAGTTCGGTGAAGCGGTCGGCCGCGTCCGGTTCGCGGCGCTCGATGTCGATGCGGTACTCCCCGTCTTCGAGGTCGACGGTGACCCGGGACAGCTGGGCGCTGAACACGTCGTAGTGGTGGCCGTCGGGGTCCAGTTGCTGCTGGGCGGTGACGAGATCGTGTTCACGCAGGCTGTCGAGCCGGCGGTACACGGTCGGCGGCGAGGCGTCACACCGCTCGGCCAGCTGGTCGGCTGACATGGCCTCGATGCTCGTCGCTGCGAGGATCTCGCGGGCGTACTCGTCGTCCAGCAGTTCGACGACGGTCTCGAGTTCCGGCTCCTCGCTCATCGATCACGACATCGGTGACGGAGGGTCTCGGTACACTGTGCACATCCGTGATCGATACGGGAGTACAAAAAAGCGAACCACACAGTTTCCGAGCCTGAAAGTGTGATTGTGGTTCTTTTTAGTACAGGGCTCAACACCTGAACTGTAATGGTCCCACTGTCAACGCAGTCGAGCAGACGCGACGACGAACGCCGCCCACCGGAGCGGTCACGACCGGTCTATTCCGCTGGTGAGGTGAGCGAATGAGGAACGTCAGAGCACTGGCGCTGATCGGACTGGTCGTTCTCAGTGCCGCGTCGGTCGCCGTCGGTCCCGCGGCAGGGGCGCCCGGCGTCGTCACGATCAGCACGGAGACGACACCGGACCAGCCCGCGCCCGGGGAGAACGTGACGATCACGACGACGATCACGAACCCCGAGGGCGGCAGCGAGTCGTACTCGGTACGTAACGTCGAACTCCGGGCAACCGAAGCCGACGATAGTGAACTGTACGACGAGGACGGCACCGACAGTTCGATCGGCGTCGGCGAGACGGTCACCCGCGAACTCGCCGCCGAGGTCGAGACCAGCGGCGAGCAGACGTACGTCCTCCACATCCAGCTGCTGTCCAACGGGCAGGTACGCAACCTCGAACGGACGGTGACGGTAACGGCCGGCCAGCCCGATCCCGCGCTGTCGCTGTCGGCCGAGCCACTCGGTCCGTCCGGCGACACGACGCTCCGACTCAACGTGTCGAACCCCCGCCCGGACACGATCCGGAGCCTGACCGTCGATCTCGCCGGCGACTCGGTCAGCTTCGACGAGGACCGCCGTATCGTCCCGCAACTGGCGTCGGGGTCGGTGGCGACGCTTCGCTACCCCGTTTCGAACGTCGACACGGGCACCGGGTCCGTCACCGCACAGGTCGAGTACACGACTGCCGACGGTGAGTTCGTCTCGACGACGGAGACCCTGACGACGACGGTTGACCGGGTCAAGAACCCCGGAAACGTCACGCTCTCTGCCGTCGAGGTCCGGAACGTCGGCGGCGAACTCCGGGTGTCGGGTCAGGCCAACAACGTCGGCGGAACGGCGGTCTCGTCGGTGAGCGTCGCCGCTGCCGACGAGGCCGACAGCCTCGGCCCGGTCCAGTCACGCACCTTCGTCGGTGAGCTCGGCGCCAGTGACTCGCGGGAGTTCTCCCTCGCGGTCGCCACGCCGGAGTCGTCGACCGAGACCACGATCCCGGTCGACGTCGAGTACCTGATCGACGGCGAACGGGTCAGTCGGACGCTCTCGGTCACCTACGAGCCCGGATCGAACGGGGACGTGTCGCTGTCGGGCGTCGAGATCGTCACCCGCTCGGGCGAGACGAGTATCGTCGGTCGCGCCAACAACGTCGGTGACACGAACGTCTCGTCGCTCCAGATCTCGGTCGCAGACGGTGCGTACAGTCTCGGTGACGCCCAGTCTCGCACCTTCGTCGGGAGTCTCGCACCCAGTGGGTCCGGCGCGTTCGACCTCGCCGTGGGACTGCCCGAAGACGGCCAGTCGGCGACGATCCCGGTCGAGGTTCGCTACCGCGTCGACGGCCAGACCGTCTCGCGCTCGATCGCGGTCGAACACCAGCCGGGCTCCAGCGGCGACATCGACCTGACGGGCCTCCGGATCGAACAGACCGGCGACCGACTGACGATCCGTGGTTCGACGAGTAACCTCGGTACGGCAAATGCCTCCGCAGTCGTGGTCTCGGTCGGCGACGGTGAGGCGGTCGCCCCCGCCCAGTCCGAGTCGAGTTACTTCGTCGGCTCCATCGACGAGAGCGACTTCAAGTCGTTCCAGGTCGACGCTCAGCTGACGGCCGACACCAACGAGACGATCTCGATCCCGGTCGAGGTGCGCTATCGCGTCGACGGGCAGCGCGTCACGCAGACGATCCCGGTCTCCTACACCCCGACGACACAGGCTCCCGCTGGCCAGCCCCAGCGCGGTTCCGGTACACCGGTCGCGCTGCTGGGCGGCGGACTACTGGCGGCACTCGTGGGCGGGTTCGCCTACAGACGATACCGATGAGCGTCATCAGTGCCACCGACGCGGTGAAGATCTACGAGTCGGGCGACAAGACCCTGCGGGCGCTCGACGGCGTCTCGGTCAGCGTCGAGCCCGGTGAGTTCGCCTCCGTCGTCGGCCCCAGCGGGAGCGGCAAGTCCACGCTGTTGAACCTGCTGGGTCTGCTCGACGAGCCCTCCGAGGGCGCAGTCACGGTCGACGGCACCGACCTGTCGACGCTCTCGAAGCGACAGCGGACGGACCTCCGGCGCGAAACTGTCGGGTTCATCTTCCAGAGCTTCTACCTGGTGCCGACGCTGACTGCCCGTGAGAACGTCGCCGTGCCGGGACTGGTCAGCGACGATCGGTCGGACCTGATCGAGCGGGCCGACGAACTGCTCACTCGCGTCGGCCTGGGCGATCGGCTCGATCACTACCCCAACGAGCTGTCGGGCGGCCAGAAACAGCGGGTCGCGATCGCCCGGTCGCTGATCAACGACCCCGACATCCTGCTGGCCGACGAGCCGACCGGGAACCTCGACCAGGGTACCGGCGCGCAGGTGCTTGACGTGTTCGACGAGATCACGAAAGAGGACGTCGCGATCCTCACGGTCACCCACGACGAGCAGGTGACCGACTTCGCCGACCGGACGATCAGGCTCGTCGACGGGGTGATCTCCGATGATCGATAGCCCGCTCGCGCGCTTTTCGCCGTTCCTGGCGTTCGCCCGGAACAACCTCTCCCGGGCCCGTGCGCGGACGATCCTCGCCATGGCGGGGATCACGATCGGCGTCGTCGCCATCGCCTCGCTGGGCATGTTCGGCGCGACGCTCGAACAGTCGTTCCTCGATACGACCGACAGCGCGATTCGCACCGTCGGGGTCGGTCCCGGCGAGGACGCCGAGTTCCAGACGCTCGGCCGTGAACAGGTCGCGGAGGTCGAACGCTACGCCGGGGACGGCGACGTGTACACGCTCTCGCGAGGGCGGGCCAGCGTGACGGGCTTGCAGCAGACGACCACCGCCTCGCTGGTGTCCGTCTCCGATCCGGGGGTGTTCGTCACCGCCGAGTCCGGGCAGCTCCCGCCCAACTGGCGCTCGGGCGTCGCGATCGGTGCCGAACTCGCCGACACGCTGGGCGTCGAACCGGGCGACAGCGTCCAGGTCGGCGACGAGAACCGTCGCGTCGTCGCGGTGCTGGCCGAGTCGAGTCGCGCCTCGTTCGTCCAGACGGGCGATGCCGTCGTCCTCCCGCCGGGCGAACTCGGCGACGGCGCGTCACAGGTGCTGGTCCGTGCGGACACCCCGCAGGAAGCGTTCGCTATCAGTGACGAACTCGATTCGAACCTCAACAGCGATCGCCGAACCCGCTACTCGGTGTTCGACGCCGAATCGGCGCTCCAGCGGTTCAACGAGCAAATCAGCCTCATCCGGACGTTCCTGCTGGCGGTCGGCGGGGTCTCGCTGCTGGTCGCGTCGGTGAGCATCCTCAACGTGATGCTGATGAGCACCATCGAGCGCAAAGAAGAGATCGGCGTCCTCCGGGCCGTCGGTTACCACCGCCTCGATATCCTGCGCCTGATGCTGTACGAGGCCGCCCTGCTGGGCGTCGTCGGTTCGATCTTCGGCGTCGTCATCAGCATTGGCCTCGGAATGCTGATGAACGCGGAACTGCTCTCCGATCCCTTCGCCTTCTCCGCGCAGGCCCTGCAGTTCACCGTCCTCGGGTTCCTGTTCGGGACCGGGGCGAGCTTCGTCAGCGGGCTGTATCCAGCGTGGAAGGCCGCCAACGCCCGGCCAGTGGAGGCGTTGCGGGACTGATGTCACGCTCGTGAACGCCGGCACGTCGACTCAACACGGGCGCCCCTCGTCAACTATTTGTCCGTTCCCCGTCGAAATCCCGACCAGATGGACGTTCCCCTCGCGACGCTCCTCGTTCGGCCGCGTCGGGCGTTCGAGGACGCCGAGGACCCACTCTCCGTCGCACAGGCACTGGTGTTCGTCGTTATGCTGAGTGCCGTCAACGTCGCGACGTTGTTCCCGCTGTACGTCGGACGGTGGGAGCGAGCCGCTGCTGCCGGCGCGACGATCGACATCGCGGTCGGCGGACAGCGCGTGGCTGTCCCGGCCGCGTTCTCGACCGGTATCGTGACCGGGCTGTTCCAGAGCGCGCTCCTGTGGCTCCTGGCGGCGACCGTGTTGCACCTCCTCGCACGGGGCGCCGGCGGGACGAGTCGGTTCCGTCAGTTCGTGCCGTACGTCGGCTGGTCGTTCGCACCGTATCTCGTGATCTACCCGCTCGTGGCAGTCGTCACAGCGATCGCGCTGGCGACGATGCCCGACGCGACGCTTCGCGGCGTCCTCTACGGCGCGGGCGAGTCGGCTGGTCGGGCTCCCGTGAACTGGAACGGGGCCGGGCTCATGGACACGCGATCGCCGCTGCTGACGGTCGCGATCATCTGGATGGGATACGTGTGGACCGGTGCCCTCAGCGTCGCACACGGGCTGTCGCGTCGCGCTGCGGTTGGCGTCGCCGGGGCCGTGACCGCACTCCTCCTCCTCGCCGCGCACGCCCCCGTCTAGACCGGTTCGCCGAAGGCGTAGACGGTGTTGTGGCTGGTGATCTCGCAGTCGACCAACTCGCCTACTTCGAGGCCGCGCTCCTCGGCGTCGACGATCACGACCTGCCGGTAGGCCTCGTCGTAGCCAACCAGCGACTCGTCGGTGCCGTCCTCGGTCAGGAGCACGCGCTTCACGTCGCCGATCATCGCCTCGTAGGCCGCACCGGTCACGTCCATCTTGAGTTCGGACATGGCCTTCGAGCGGTCCTTCTTCGTCTGGCCGCCCAGCCCCTTCATCTCGGCGGCGTCGGTGCCCGGCCGCTTGGAGAAGCGCGTGACGTTGATCTTCTCCGGGCGCGTCTCGCGCAGGAGGGCCATCGATTGCTGGAAGTCCTCGTCGTCCTCAGTCGGGAACCCGACGATGAAGTCGGTCGACAGCGTCCAGTAGTCCAGCGTGTCGTCGAACGTGTCGACGACCTCGACGTACTCGGACACGGCGTGCTGGCGGCGCATCTCCGCGAGCACCTCGTCGCTCCCGGACTGGACGGGCGCGTGCAGGAAGTTGTACAGTTCGTCGTGCTCGGCGAAGACCCGGGCCAGTTCCTCTCGGACGCCGTGGACGCCCTTGGGGTTGGCCATCCCGACGCGCACTCGAAAGTCGCCGTCGATCTCGGTGCAGATCCGCTCCAGGAGTTCGGGCAGGAGGCTCTCGCCCTGATTGGTGTCCCAGCCGTAGACGCCGGTGTCCTGGCCAGTGATGCGGATCTCCTTCGCGCCGGCGTGGACGAGCGCGCGCGCCTTCTCGACGTTCTCCTCGACGGAGGGCGACTCGATCCGCCCGGTCGCGTGCTTGGTGATACAGTACGAGCAGTCCGACATACAGCCCCGAGCGATCGGGAGGATACCGATCACGCCGTCCAGCACGGTTTCCGTGTCCGGCGTCACCGTCGGACACTCGCCGTTCAGCACGTGCTGGGGGACGTCGTCCCAGTGGAGGATCTCGGCGTCGACCCCGGCCTCGTGGAACTCCTCGCCCTGCGCGAGTGCCATACAGCCCGTGATCACGAGATCCGCCGGCGTCTCGGCGTCGAGTTCTTCGGCCCGTCGGAGCATGTTGCGCTCCGTCTTCTCGACGACAGTACAGGTGTTGAGGATCGCCACGTCGGCCTCCTCGGGCCCCGTGGCTGGGTAGTGGCCCCCCTCGCGGAGCGCCTGCTCGATCTCCTGGGTCTCGCCGCGGTTGGACGTACACCCGTACGTCTCGATGTGGTACTGGGCCATGCGCTACGTTACTACTGTCTTGGTGCTCGCGGGCAAAAGCGCGACGGAATCGATCTAGCATATGGAGAGATAGCCCCAGCGGTCGACGGAACTCGTCTGGACGAGCCCTCGAAAGCCCTCGGCTTGCGTGCCGGCTCCGCCGGCACGTTCTATGGAGGTCGGTGGAACCGACCTCCTGGCTCGCGGGATCTGTGCAGGATATCCTCACTACGTTCGGATAGTGCCGGCGCAGATCCCGCGACCGCACCTCGCCCTTTCATCCACCAGGGCATAGACTGTTCGGCAATCCACGAGCCTGGCGGATGAAAGGGCGAGGGTCGCTGGCGGTGGAACGGAGTCGCTCTGTGGCAGGGTTCCCGCGACGCAGGAGCGGGATGCCACAGAGCGGCCGCCAGCGTCGCGAGGGCTTTCGAGGTCTGCACTACTATCGCAGCAGAAGCTGTCGCTGTATCGGTGTCGACGGACAAAAGAGCGGTCGTCTCTCCTAGCGCATCTCGTCGAGCGAGCGGACGGTGTCGGACATCAGCCAGGCGTCCTCGCGGTCCTCGTCCTCGATCGAGAGCGCGAAGAACGACTCGCGGCCGTCGTCGACGGTGATGTGGTAGCCGTGGCTGGTCAGTTCCTCGTCCGGGGCGGAGGGGGTCGGTTCGGCGGCGGTCACGGTTGGGCTAGCCCATGGCGAGGGAAAACCCCCTCGGTTAGTAAAACAGCCGCTAGAGTGTCTCTAACGCAGTGTTAGAACCACGGGACGACAGTCAGTTTCCAGCCGGTCGGATGGTGAATGGGAGCTAGCGAGCTGTGTAGCCGCCGTCGATCAGCACCGACGATCCGGTCACGTACCACGACGCTTCGCTCGCGAGGTAGACGATCAGGGGCGCGATGTCTTCGGGGCGGGCCATCTCGTCGAGCAGCATCTCTCCCTTCCAGAGCGCCTCCAGGTCGGGGTCCTCGCGCAGCGCCTCGTCGACCGGATCGGTACGGACGTATCCCGGTGCGACGGCGTTGATTCGGATCCCTTCGTCGGCCCACTCTGACGCCAGTTGTCTCGTAAAGGAGTCGACGGCGCCCTTCGTCGCGTTGTAGGCGACCTGGTGTTGGGGGTAGTTGGCGACGCGGGCCGACATCGAAGAGAGATTGATAATCGAGCCGACGCCGCCGTGGTCGGCGACTTCGCTGTCGTCTCCGTCGTCGTCGTGGTCGGCTCCCTCGTCGCTGTCGGCCATCATCGCTCGACCGGCGTGTTTCGCACACCGGAAGGTGCCCGTGAGGTTCACGTCGACGACGCGCTGGAACTGCTCGACGGTCATCTCTTCGGCGGGCGCGTGGACCGTGATGCCGGCGTTGTTCACGAGTACGTCAAGGCCCCCGAACTCGTCGACGGTCGCATCGACCAGCGCCTCGACCTGGGCCTCGTCGGTCACGTCGGCTTCGTAGGCCCGGACTGTCGCGTCCGTGGCCGCTTCGATCTCTTCGGCGGCCCGCTGGCCACTCTCGGCGTCGCGGTTGCCGATCACCACGTCCGCGCCGGCCTCTGCGAGAGCCAGCGAGATGGCGCGGCCGATCCCGCGGTTGCCGCCGGTGACGATCGCGGTCCGGCCGTCCAGTCGGAACCGATCGAGGACGGCCACAGTCAGTTCGCGCCTCCCGGATCGGTGTCCACCTGCGCCGCTCGCCACCCCTCGACGATCTGGACGCCGCTCGACGCTCCGATGCGTTCGGCCCCGGCCTCGAACATGGCCTCGGCCTCGGCCCACGATCCGACACCGCCGCTGGCCTTGACCGGCCGGTACTGACTCAGCAGTGCGACGTCGGCGACGGTCGCCCCGCCTTCCGAGAAGCCCGTTGCGGTCTTGAGGAAGTCGGCGCCGGCGTCGGCGACGATCTCGCCGATCCGGTGTTTCTCGCTCTCGGTCAGCAGCGGCGCTTCCACGATCACCTTCACCGGGATCGGGACCGTCGCGACGACTTCGGCGACCGTCTCCCGGACGGCGTCGTCCTCGCCGGCCTTCAACTGCCCGACGTTACACACCATATCGATCTCGTCCGCACCGTCGTTCCACGCCTGTTTGGCTGCCTCGGCGACCGCCGGGGTCCTGCTCTGTCCGTGCGGGAAGTCGATCACCGTCGTCAGCGAGACGTTGGCGTAGTCGTCCGCTCGCTCGACGTAGCAGGGCGGAATGCAGACCCGCATCCCGTGCTCGATGGCGTCGTCCAGTACCGCCTGCACGTCACCCCACGTCGTCGTGGGTCCGAGTACCGTGTGTTCGATCCGGTCGGCGACGGAGTCCATGCGCTACCATCGACTGGCGTCTACGTAAGGGTCCCGCCGGTACCGGATGGCCTTCGATCTGCGATCAGGTGGCGTCCGACGATCGACGGCGTTCGTACAGCACCTGCTTGTAGCTGATCTCGCGCTCGGTCATCTCGTTGCGGTACATCGGGTCCACGTCCGAGAGAGCGAACTCGCAGACGGTGTCGGCGTAGCTGGCGTTCTTCTCGCTCCAGTTCCGGCGTTCGTGGACCGCGAGGACGAACTGTCGGAGCCGGGGATAGCGAAGGTAGCAGTACACGTCCGCGTGGTGGCTACCGTAGTCGATCAGGAAGGCGGGGCGTCGACCCCGTTCGCGGGCGACTTTCGGTGCGACGAACCGCTCCAGTTTGTGTGCGACCAGCGCGCTTCGGCCGCCGTAGACCGTCCAGAACCACGGTAGCATCGCCAGGCCACGGAGCCGCGAGGGACGATCGTGGAACCGATCGATCGAGAGCCGTCTGGCACCTTCCTCGAACAGGAGGAGAGCACCCGGGACCGCCACGATGGTGGCGACGACGCCGGCTAGCGGATGGAGGAGCCACCCGGCGGGAACGAGCAGGAACGTCCCGAGCAGGAGGGCGACGATACGTCGTCGGAACCGGGTCGTCCACGCTTCGATCGAGTCCAGTGTCGAGGGGAGATCGAGCAGGAACACGGACGGCATCGGCGTGGCAAACGCCACGTCGAGCAGTTCTCGCCACTGTGTCGTCCGGTAGAGATCGTTCAGTGACAGCTCCTCGTACCGGGTGTAGGCGTCTTCGAGGACGATCCCGTCGAACCGGCCGACCACGTCGGCCGGGAGCGCCGTCGCAGTCGAGTGGTTCCCGGGATGGACGTGGTAGGCGGCCCGATCGGTCCGGAACTGCAACAGCGCCGGGTGCGATGGTACGTCGGTGACCGGCAGATCGGCGTCGTCGTCCCCGTACTGCGTCCAGTCGACGCGTTTCCTGGTCACCCGTTCAGCCACGGTGTCCCACACGTCCGAAGACCGGTGATCGCCGTTTCGTTTTCAGCTCCGGCACGCACGGCCGTACGGCGCTCCCGTTGATCAAGGTTGTGTGCTTCCCCTGATGGGGATCGTCTCCGCGTCGGCATCGTCGATCGAGCACGTGTCCAGCGTCGCCAGCCGGAACACTTTCCAGCCTCCGCGACGGTGGCCGGCATATGCAGATCTTACCGTCGGGGTTCGCGTTGCCGCCGCTGCCGTATCTCGTCGTCCTGCTCGGTGGGGCGGGGCTGGTGACGGTGTTGCTGTCGGCCGCACAGCCGAAGATCGAGCAGAAACTCGTCGTCTCGCTGCTGCCGTGGATGGCGATCGGTGGGGCGCTGCACGCCTTCTTCCAGATCGGGCTCTATCCGGGGCTGTACGAGCCGCTGTTCGGCACGCCGTCCGTGTATCTGAGCACGTACTTCCTGACCGCCGGCGTCTGGCTGTTGCTCCAGGGTGTCGGGATCGTCCGGGGGAACGAGGGTACCGTCACGAGGAACCTCGGACTCGTCGGGACGGCGATCCTGGTCGTGTTGATCGTCGTTCGGATCTGGCAGGTGTTCGGTCAGCCCACGTTCTCGCCGATCTGGCCGGCGCTGTCGGTCATCGGCGCGCTCGTGGTGACGGCGATCGTGCTGCTTGCGATCAGTCTCTGGCGGACGCCCGTGTTCGTCAGGACCCGCTACGCGGGTCCGGTCGTCGTGTTCGCCCACGCGCTCGACGGTGTTTCGACCGCCGTCGGTGCGGACGTGCTCTCGGTGTCCGAGCGGTCCCCGCTCCCGCGGTTGATCATGGATCTGGCCGGCCGCTTGCCGACGGCCGAGATCATCGGCGTCGGCTGGCTGTTCGTCCTCGTCAAACTCGTCGTCGCTGCCGCGATCGTGGTCTCGTTCAACCGCTACATCCACGAGGAACCCGCGGAGGGGGCGCTCGTGTTCGCCCTGATCGCTGCCGTCGGCCTCGGCCCGGCGGCGAACAACCTCTTCCTGTTTCTGGGTCCCGCAATGGTGTAGGCCGTCGCTGTGCCACAACGTGTGGCGTCCCTACGCCGGTTCAGCCAGCTTGACCGTCTCCAGTTCGGCGCCCTCGTGCCCGTCGGCGGCCGCCCGCTCTCTCGCACGCTGGATCGCTTCGCCGGGTCGCTTGAGGTCGCCCTCGACGCGATAGACGATCGGCTCGTGTTCGCCCTCGACCGCGAGGTGCACTTCGAGCTGTGGCATACGTGGACATTCACAGCCACCGACATTATTCGTTCGGGTCGCCAGACCGGCGCTCCGAAGCAGGGAGCTTTTACTCGCCGTCGACCGTCTCTCCGAGCATGGCCAAACAGCCCCATCTGCTCGTCGAAGCTGGCGACTTGACTGACATCGCACTGGTACCGGGTGATCCCGGTCGCGTCGACCGGATCGCCGCTCAGTGCGACGACGCGACGACCGTGGCACAGAACCGCGAGTACAAGATCGTCAACGCGACCTACGAGGGCCGGGAACTGACGATCTGCTCGACCGGGATCGGATCGCCCTCGACGGCGATCGCCGTCGAGGAACTCGCCGCCGTCGGCGTCGAGACGGTCATCCGCGTCGGGACGACGGGGGCACTCCAGGAGGGGATCGAGATCGGCGATATGGTCGTCGCAACCGGTGCGGCCAAGGACGAAGGGACCACGAAGCGCTACGAGGACGAGACCGTCCCCGCAGTCCCCGACTACGCGGTGCTGTCGGCGCTTGTCGACGCTGCCGAGGACAACGACGAGGACGTACATGTCGGCCCGATCGCGACGGACGACGCCTTCTACGCCGAGACCGACGAGTACGTCGAGGCGTGGGAGGATGCGGGCCTGCTCGCCGTCGAGATGGAGGCCGCAGCGCTGTTCTCGCTGGCCCGCCGGAAGGGACTGGCGGCCGGGGCGATCTGTACCGTCGACGGCAACCTCGTCGAGGGGACCCAGAAGGGCGAGACCGACGACGAGGAACTCCCGGAAAAAGCGAAAGACAACGTCGAGCGCGCCATCACGCTCGCCCTGGAGACCGCCGCGTCGCTGTAAGCGGTCCCGGTAAGCGACGACAGCAAACCGTCTGAGATCTGTCGCTGGTCGATCGGTTCACGCCTCGTCGTCCATCGAACCGAACCAGTGAACGAGCCCGTTCCGCGGGTGCAAGGGCTGATACGGACGGTTGTCGCCCTCTACCCGGTCGACCGCACGACTGCGTGCGGTCGATCCCGCAAAGATCTACGACTTTCCGTCTGATACGCTCCGTTCACGGAGCCGTTACTCTCATATCCTCGGCGGGGACACTGCGACTATGCGCGATCGAATACGGCGGGAACTCGGGGCGTCCCTCCAGCGCCTCCGCCGGACCGAGCGACGCGAAATCCGGGAGTTGCGCGACTGGCTCGAACGCACGTCGACAGTCGTCCATCTATCGGTGCTCGTTTTCGTCCCGCTGTTGATCGCCTTCGTCACCTACCTCTCGAACACGCTCGCAGAGCTGTCCTTCCTGCTCTTTCCGCCGCTGGCCTCGGGAGCGTATACGCTGTTCGCCAACCCGGATAGCGAGTACGCCTCGCCCGCGCGGTTCGTCGGTGGTCTGACGACCGGCGCGGCGTGTGGCTGGGTCGGCCTGGCGGTCTCGAACCTGTTCTTCGCCGGGTCGACTGCGAATCTGGGTGTGACGGCCGTTTCGGCCGCGCTGTCGGTCCTGCTGGTCGGTGGTGTCACCTGGGTCCTGGACATCGAAGAGCCGTCGGCCTACTCGACGGCACTGCTGGGGCTGCTCGTCCCGCCGGCCCAGCAGCCCGCCTTCCTCTTCAGCGTCTTCTCGGGGACGGCAATCGTCGCCGGCGTGTTCGTCGTCTGGCGCCGCGAGGTCTACGAACAGCGGGCGACGGTGCTGTACCAGTCGGTCAAGGGCGACGACCACGTCCTGGTCCCGATGTACGGCGAGCGTGCGGACGCGACGGCGATGCTCGGGGCACGCATCGCGGGCGCACACGACGCCGGGAAGGTCGTCCTGCTGGACGTGGTCGACGACGAGGAAGTGGCACTCGCCGAGAAAGACCTGCTCGATAGCCACGACGCGGTCGACCTCGCAAGTCCCGTCCCGGAGACGGAGTCCGACGTGTGGGAGGATGTGGAGCGGGAAACGGTCGCCGACACTGTCGGGCAACTGGAGACGCGCGCTCACCGCATCGAGACGAAAGTCGGGGTCCCCTGCGAGGTCGTCGTCGCTGTCGAGGGCGGATCGCTGGGACAGACGGTCGTCGCCACCGCGGGCCAGGCCAACTGCGACCTCGTCGCCACACCGTACGCCGAGCGCCACGGCCGACTCGCCCCGTTCGTTCACGAACTGTTCCGGAGCGACGTCGACGTCCTGGTCCACCGCTCGACAGACGGGCGGACCCGGTGGAAGCGAGTGCTGGCCCCGGTCAGGCGTGCCAGCGACGTGTCTCACAGCATGATCGATTTCGCCATGCGACTGGCCGGCAAGAGCGGTCACATCGGTGTCTGTTCCTGTATCGGCCAGTCGGGCAATCGTCGTCGCGCCGAGTCGATGCTCTCGAACCTCGCCGAACCGTTCGACGCCCCCATCGAGACACGCGTCTCACGGGAGGAGATCGTCCCGTTCCTCCGCGAGACCGCGCCGTACTACGATCTCGTGTTGATCGGCGCGAGCCGGGACCGTAGCGCCGCCTCGCGACTGATCGCGCCGCCGACCTTCGAGGGCATCCAGGAACTCGGGACCGACGTGGCGATCGTCGACCGCGGCCAGTAACGCTCTCGGTCTGTGCTACACGTCGTCGTGCAAGATCCGGTCGGCCAGCGTCTCGGAATCCTCGTCGCCCAGTGCCGATTCGACGAGCAGGTGGCCGCCGATCGCGGCCGGACTGATGACGGCGTCAGCGCCGGCCCGCCGGAGCTTCGGGACGTTTTCCCGATCGGTCGCGGCGGCGACGATCCGGATTCCGGGGTTGAGCTGTCTGGCAGTCAGGATCGCCAGGGCGTCCTGTGCGTCGTCGTTGGTCGCCGCCATCACGGCCTGGGCCCGTTCGATCCCCGCACGATGGAGCGGCTCCTCGTCGCTGGGGTCGGCGGTCAACACCGGGATGTCCCGCTGCTGGAGGCGCGCGGCGTCGTCGGCGTCGGGCGTGACGACGACGAAATCGACCACGCCGTCGAGTTCTTCGAGTATCGGTTCGCTCAGGTCGCCGTAGCCAAGGACCAGCACGTGGTCCTCGAGCAAGTCGAGTTGTGATTCGGTCATGGTACCGAGCGCTTTGGTGATGCGGCTCTGGATCGCCGGCCCCAGCACCGACCCCAGCGCCAGTGCGAAACTGGAGGTGCCGATGACGACGACCGACATCGCGAACAGCCGGGCCGCCTGCGACTGAGGGTCCGGAGAGATGTCGCCGTAACCGACGGTGCTGGAGGTGACGATCGCGAAATAGAGGGCGTCTGTCAGGGTCCGGACGCCGCCGAACTGGTCGCGGAGCGCGTACGTCCCGGCGGTGATGTAGATCTGGCCGCCCACCAGCGCGGCGATAGCGGCCTGCTGGGTCGTCGAGAGGTCGACCGGCCGGTCGAAGACGCTCCTGTTGACCAGCACGGCCGGTAGAGAGACAACGGAGAGGACGACCAGCGGGATCGAAACAGGGAGCTCGATCCCGAGATACGGCACCGCGACGATCGCCTGAACCAATCCCTGAATCGCCGTCAACGGTAACAACAGGATCGTGGCGTACCAGCCCGCACGGTACCGTCGGCGGAGTCCCGAGACTGCGAACAGCAGCAGGAAACCGGTCAACGCCCCCGTGAATCCGGCTGTTCGCTCGACTGCAGCCGGCAGATACGGTGCGAGCGGGCCGGAGACAGTCCCTGCGCTGATGTTCGCGACACCCGTGACGAAGGAGAGGGCCGCGACCAGCGTCGGCAACAGCAGCACTGCGCGCACGCCCAGCCAGTCCCGGATCCTGTCCATACCCGCTTGCTCGCCCGGCGCCGAGTAAAGCTTGTCTTCTGTCCGCCGGAGTGGACCAGACGAGCGGTGTCGTGACGCCGATACGACTAATGGACAGGAGCGACAGGAGAGGGACATGGCTGCGCTCCCGGTCGAAATTCTGCTCGGTATCTATCTCGGGTTGCTCGTCGGGATCATCCCGGCGCTGGTCTCGTGGGGACTTGCCTTCACCTTCCGCTATTTCGCCGGCGTCACCGTCCCCGCGTTCGGTGTCGCCGTCCTTGCCATCGCGCTGGCAGGGATCAACGGCGGCCTGCTGGCGCTGGCCGATCGATCGATCACCGCCAGCCCGAACGCCGAGCGGATCGTCGTCGCGATCCTCGTCGTCAGCATGGGGTCGATGTACGCCCACAGCAAGGGCGACTCGATGGCGGTCGACTTCCCAAAACGACTCACCCTCAAGTCACTGCGGAGCAAGACGCTCTCGAACGACGTGGTCGAGTTCGTCGGCGGGTCTCGCGAGGTCCGGCTCCGGGTCGTCGGCGAGGTCGCCGACATGGAGGGGTACCCGCCTCTGCCCGAACCATTCCGGGCCGAGATCCGGGGTGGTGAGTGGACCTTCCCGGCGGATCTGCGACTGGACGAACTCGAAGGCCGGATGGAGGAGCGCCTGAAAACCGAGTTCGATCTGGGTGACGTGTCGGTGACCGTCGACCAACAGGGCCGCGCGACTGTCGTCGCCGCGCCGCCTTTCTCCGGGCTCTCGAAGCGCATCGAGGACGGCCGCCACGCCGTCTCGGTCGACGCCCTGCTCCCGACGGGGCTGGCCCGCGGCGACGAGGTGACGCTGCTCACTGCCGACGCGCAGGTGCGCGGGACGGTCGTCAGCGCCCGTTCGGCGACGGCCACAGCGCCCGTCGAACCGGACGGTCCCGAGGTCGAGGACGGCGAGAAGCCACCACAGCCAGTCCGGGCACCGACGACCGACGGCGGCGAGGGTCGACTCACCGCCGCCGTCAACCGCACTGACGCCCAGCCACTCCTGCGGGCGCCCCGGGCGAAGGTCGTCGTCGAGTCCCGGGGAACGCGCAGGGAGTACGAACTCGTCTCGCTGTTGCGCCGGGCCGACATGCGCTTCCGTCGGGTGACGCCCCACAGCGGGAGCCCGATCGACGGCGTCGCGCTGGGTAACGCCGCCGTCCGCGAGACTCACGGCGTGGCCGTCTTCGCCGTTCGCAAGCCCGGTGGCTGGCGGATCGCACCCGACGACGCGACGGAGCTGGTCGCGGGCGAACAGCTGTTCGTCGTTGGGACGCGAACGAATCTCGACGCGTTCGAGGAGGCGGTCGCATGACGCCCGCTGGGGCCGTTTTCGCCCTCCAGCTCACCAGCGGCACCACCGGGGCCGTCATCGACACGGCCGCACGGATCACCGGCACCGCTGTGCTCGCCGGCTTCCTCGCGGCGGCTGTCGCCCTGTTCTATCGCTGGTACGTCCGCGAACGGGTCCCTGCCGGGCTGGCGCTGCTCGTCGGGCTGGCTGGCATCGCCCTCGTCGCGGGGACGACTTCCCTGCTGGCACAGGAACTCGTCCCGGGCGGGAACGAACCCGACGCGCTCGCCGCCTTGCTCAACGTCGTCACCTTCGTCATCGGTGGCCTCGGCGCGTACGCCGGGATGCGGGTCGGGGACGCGCTCGGCGTCGATCTCTTCGCGGCGACGGGCGGCGACGGAATCGAGGGCGAAGTCAGCGAACTCGTCAAGGCGGTCGGCCGGGTCATCGCCGTCGAGATTCCCGACGACATCGACGACATCGTCGGCTACGACCCCGTGCCCGAGGCGACCAGGGAGAAACTCGCCGGCCACACCTTCTTCTTCCCGCGGCGGCTCACACAGGCGGAGCTTCGCGAGCGGTTCGTCGCACGGCTCAAGACCGACTACGGCGTCGGCCACGTCGACGTGGAGTTCGACGAGTCGGGTGGCATCGACTACCTCGCGCTGGGCTCTCGGGCCGCCGGGATCGGGCCGACGCTCCCGCCAGCGACCAACGCCGTCGCGATCCGCGCCGATCCGGCCCACGCGGCCAGCGCCGGCGACCTGGTGCAGATCTGGGAGACCGATCCGATGCGACGGGTGCTCACGGGCGAGTTGCGGGGCGTCGCCGGCGAGGTCGTCACGGTCGCCATCGACGCCGCCGACACGCCGAAACTCGACCCGACGACGGAGTACAAGCTCGTGACGCTGCCCGTCCAGGACCGTCCGGACCGTGAGTTCGCGTCGCTGTTACGGGCAGCCGACGAGACGCTGGCGACGATCACGGTCCAGTCCGGGAGCCGCGCCGACGGACTGTCCGTCGCGGATCTCGGCGTGACCGTCGCCGCGATCACCCGCGAGGACGAGCAACCGACGCCGCTGCCGGCACGGGACCGGGCGCTCCGTGGCGGTGACGTACTCTACGCCATCGCGACCCCCGACGCGCTCCGGAAACTGGAGGCCGTGACCGAGGCGGCCGGCGATGCCGTCGTCAGTGACTCGGGCGATTTCGGAACCTCGGACGGCGTCGAGTCGGCACCCGTCTCCGGACCGTCGGACGTGGTTCCAGACGACTCGACTGGCGGGACCGAATTGGGAGGTCCCGCCGACGAAGTGGACTCTGACATCGATCCGGGGCCAGCACCCGCGCCGGACGAACCCGGAGCGGAGGAGACGCTCCCGTCGGGCAGCGCCTTCCCGGAGAGCGAGGACCTGCCCGGGATCGATCCGGAATCGGCGATGGACGAGTCGTTCGGCGAGAGTGGCGGCGCTGGCGAGACCACCGGCGCAGACGACGATGGCGGTGCCGACGACGTTGGACTGAGCGACGACGACGCCGGACCGAGTGACGACGACGCCCCAGTGACTGCGGACGGTGACGAGTCCGAGGACGACGCCGAGCACAGTGAAGACGAGCAGAGCGACGGCTTTGCCAGCGGCGATTCTGACGCCGAAGCAGACGACGCAGACGCCAGCGAATCGGCTGACGGCGACTTCTCCGATCTGCTCGACGAGACGGGGGCCGCCGACGAGGGGCTGGACGAACTGCTCGACGACGAAGACGAGGAGAGCGTGGACGGGGAGAGCACTGACAGGGAGCCCGACGACGAAAACCGCAGTCAGTGACCGCAGTGCGCAAAGGCTTTTGTCGACCGGCCCGGCCGTTGGGATATGCACTGGCGGCTCTTCGCGACGCTGGCAGAGACGGCCGGCGAGGACCGGGTGCCGGTTGAGGACGCCGAGACGGTCGGGGACGCACTGAACGCGCTGCTCGCGACCCATCCCGCCCTGGAAGACGAGGTGCTGGCCGACGGCGATCTCGTCGAGCACGTCAGACTGCTCCACGAGGGCGAGGACCCATTCGCCGCCGGCGAGGGGCTCGATACGCCGGTGTCTCAGAACGACGAACTGGCGCTGTTCCCGCCTGTCAGCGGCGGATAGGCTGTATCCGAAGCTACCGATTCTCTCCCGGACTGCCGCCGTCGCCAGTCAGGTCCGCGCTCGTGACGAACGTCGGCCAGTCGCTCGTGTTCGCGCGGACGAACGCCGCCTCGGCGATGTGGCGCGGCGTCTCCGGCAGCATAATCCGTATCGCGTCGACACCCAGATCCGCCGCGTCGGCCCGGATCGCGGTCACGAGCGCGTCCGCGGCGTCGGTGTCGTCCCACGCGGCGACGCCGTACTCCGCGATCGCTTCGCCGTCGGGGCCACCGTCCGTCCGGACCCGGCAGGCCATCCCGCGCGTGCCGTCCCGTTTGACGGCGAACACGCGCTGTTCGTCGGCGAGATCGTGCAGGCCGTCACGCGTCAACTCCGACAGCGCCCACGAGCGGTCGGCGTCCAGTGTGAGTCCGCCCAGTTCGGTCCGGGCGTCGCTCGCGGTCCAGTAGCTCCACGCCGCCGCCGGATCGTCGTCCACTGTCAACTTCGGCGAGCCCTCACGGGGCGTCGGCTCGGCCCAGCGAAAGCTCGTCACCGGCTCGAACCCGGCGGCGACCGACTGACCGAGCCCGGGATCGTTCCACGAGAAGACTATGTTCCTCGCGACGGTCGCGCCCCGGTCGTCGGCCCACTCGAAGAGGTGCCCAACCATCCTGAGGCCCAGTCCCGCCTGCCGATAGTCGGGATCGACGCGCATCCCCTGGAGCCACGCCTCGTGGTCGGTGAGCATGATCGCCTGACAGAGCCCGACCGCGTCGCCGTCGATCACGGCGACGACCGTCCGCTGGTCGGTCCCGTCGCCTGCGACCCAGTCACGGAACACGTCGGGGATGTAATCGCGTTCCTCTCGATCGTCCCACGTGTCCGCGGTGAACGCGGCCACCGCCTCGTAGTCGTCGGCGCGTGCCTGTCGAACCGTCGCGTCCATGTTGCGACGAAGGGGTGCCCGGTCCTTGAAGCTACGTTCGGGCTCGAACATCGAAACGACGCGCGGAACTTACGTCCAGGGCCGGGACTGGTCCTGAATCTCGCCGGCCAGCGGTTCCTGCATCGTGTCGGCGACGTTCTCGGTGTTGGCCAGCGCCCACATCAGTTTCACCTTCGCCGTCCCCGGCAGCATGTCCTCGCCCTCGACGACGCCGGCGTCGAGCAGGTCGCGGCCGGTGTCGTAGACGCGGTCACAGACCCGTCCTTCGAGACACTGGCTGGTTATGACCACGCTGGTGCCGTCGTCGGTCAGGTCGTCGATCACGTCGATCCAGTCGGTGTCGACGTGGCCCAGTCCCGTCCCCTCGACGACGATGCCGTCAGCGTCACCGAGTGCTTCGAGTCGACTGGCGTCCGTCCCGGGCGTGAACTTCACGAGTTCGACCTCCGTTTCGAGGTCGGCCGCGAGCGCGAGGGCCGTCTCATCGCGCTCGGCGTATTCGCGGCGGAAGCTGACGCCGTCCCCGTCGCTGCTCGCGGTGTCGCCGCTGACTGCGTCGTAATCGACCACGCCCAGCGGCTCCGCACCGACTGTCTCGAAGGCGTCCCGGCGAGAGGTGTGGTTCTTCCGGACGCGGGTGCCCCGGTGGAGCGCACAGCGGTCGTCCGACTCGTTTTCGTGCATACAGACCATGACCTCGGCGGCGTCGCTCTGGGCGGCCGCGACGGCACAGACGGCGTTCATCACGTTGTCCGAGGACGGTCGGTCGGCCGAGCGCTGGCTCCCGGTGAAGACGATCGGCACCGGCGTGTCCAGCATGAACGCCATCGCGCTGGCCGTGAACTGCATCGTGTCCGTCCCGTGCATGACGACGACGCCGTCCGCGCCGGCCTCGATCTCCTCGTGGATCGCCTTGGCGAGATCCTGCCAGACCGCCGGCGTCATGTTCTCCGAGAGGATGTTGGCGACGACCCGGCCGCGGTAGTTGGCCATTCCGGCCAGGTCCGGCACCGCTCGCAGGACGTCTTCGGCGTCGAACTGGGCCGTGACGGCGCCGGTCCGGTAGTCGACGGTCGAAGCGATGGTGCCGCCGGTCGAGATCAGCGACACCGTCGGCAGGTCGTCGTCGAACTGGATCGTCGACGTGCCCTCCTCGTCCTGCGCGCTCTCGACGTCGTACACGTCGGACTCCAGCACTTCGACGGTCGCCGCGTCGCGGTCGATGCCGACGTTGTACCCGCCGTCGAGTTTGACGACGATGTTGTCGGGCGTACTCGACGGCATGAGTACCCCCTCGTAGTCCTGGTCTCCGCGTTCGACGTGGATCCGGTCGCCTGCGTTCATGCCCGGTCGTTCCACACGCCCGGACGTAAACCCTCTCGTTTCCCCCGTGGTCGGGGGACGACCTCTTTTTTCTGCCGCAGGCGGAGAAAGGCCCATACCGCTGGCGGACCGAGAGACGGGTATGAGCGAGCGCACCGACGACCTCACGAGAGAAGACGAGGCGGTCGACGAGGTCGGTGTGGACGACTCGGTGAACGTCGACGATATCGGTATCGACGACTCGATGGGGATCGACGAGGTCGGCGTCGACGACAGTGACGCGTTCGAGACTGATTTCACTGATTTCGGCACCGATAGCGAGCAGGCGACCACGGCCGAGACGGCGACGGCCAGCGACGGTGCGGCGGGCGGTCGCTTCGGCGACGCGTTCTCGCTGCCGTCGTTCGCGCTCCAGCTCGTCGGAGCGGTCGCGGGGCTGTTCGTCGTCGGCGGTGCCGTCCCGATCGGGCCGCTCAGCGGCCTCCTCGGGATCTTCGTCGCGCTCTTCGCGCTCGGCGTCTTCTCGACCGGCTCTCGCTACGCCGAGGCCGGGATCGCGGGCGGGCTCGTGGCGCTCGTAACGACCGTCGTCACCAGCGTCTCGCTGTCGGTGTTCTCGGGCGGGATGCTTCCGCTCGTCGCCGGCGTCGCCGGTGGGGCGGTGTCGCTTCTGGGCCACTACTTCGGTCGTGATCTGCGCGACGGGCTGACCCGAGACATCTAATCAGCTCTTCAGTTGCCAGCCGTCGGTGTCGTGTTCGACGATCTCCTCGTCGGCGAGCCACTCCAGTGCGTCCTCGACGAGCTGGGGTGGGGCCTCCACTTCGGCGCTGATCCGTTCTACGGAGCCGTGTCCGTTGGCCAGCGCGCTGACGATCTCGGCGTAGAGGCGGCCGTCCTCTCGCCCGTCGTCGACGGCGTCGCTGAGTCGCTCTCGAACGTCGGTCACCTGGCCCTGGACCCACCGCTGGGCCAGCGAGAGCTCGTTTTCGAGCTGTTCGAGCCGTTCCAGATCGCGGACGAGATCGCGCAGTTCGTCGCCGCCGTCGTCGCCCACGTCGATGGTGAGGTGACGGCAGGAACTCATGTCGAACCCGCGCCGCGCCGGGTAGGCGCTCTTGGTGCCGAACTCGTAGGGTGAGACGCGGACTTCGAGCCGGAGATTTCGTGCGATCGAGAAGTACTTCCGGCGCTTGTCGTCCGTGCGGCTCTCGATGAGGCCGGCGTCCTCTAGCTTCTGGAGGTGGTCGATGACGGCCTTCGGGCTGACGCCGATGTACTCGCTGATCTCGGTGACGTAACAGGGCTTGTGTGCCAGAAGTCGCAGGATACGTCGTCGGTTCGCGTTCCCGAGGAGGTCGAGTAGCTCGGCGGAGTCCATTCACTTCGGGGTAAGCTACCGGCGCAGAAAAGGGTGTCTCCTCGCCCGCTGGCAGTTATACTGCCGGCTGTAACTTCGTGAGGATCTTCGCACCCCAGGGTGGCGAAATCGCTCACAGATTTACAGCCGGTAGTATCAGGGCCCCGATCCCGGGCTGTCGTCCGGCGGGCCACCACCCGGATTGTCGGGACCGCCGCTCTCGTCGTCGGTCTCCGATTGGCCGGGCGCGTCGCTCCCGTTGCTGGCACCCGACTGGTCGCTGTCGCTCGACGAACTGTCGTTACCGTGAGACTGGTCCGAAGAACTGTCCGCGCCGGTCGACTCGTCAGTCTGCCCGCTGTCGCCGTCCGACGTCCCACCGTCGGACCCGTTCGACACACCCCCATCGCTAGGGCCCGGCGAACCACCTCCGTCGGGCTCCGCGTCGGGACCACCGGCATCGTCACCCTCCCCGGCTGCCGTCTCCGACGATCCGTCGCTCGAATTCGTGTCGTCGTCATTTTGACCAGCGTCGATGGGCGGGCCAGTGCTGTTCGTTGCGTTGCCGGCGTTGGTGGGTGGCCCGGTAGCGTTGCCGACGTCGGTGGGTGGCCCGGTAGCGTTGCCGACGTCGGTGGGCGGCCCGGTGGCGTTACCGGCGTCGGTGGGCGGCCCGGTGGCGTTACCGGCGTCGGCGGGCGGCCCGGTGGCGTTGCCGGCGTTCATCGGTGGTCCGCCGTTCGTCTCGTTGCTCGCGCCGGCCGCTGATCCGTTCGGTGGCCCGGCTTCGGTGCCGTCAGGTGGGCCAGCCTCGCTCGGTGGCCCCTGTCCGTTACCGGCGTCTTCGGGTGGGCCGGCGTGAGCGGGCGGTCCGCCGCTGGCGATGCCCCGGGCGACGCCGGGAACTTCGGGTGTCGTGACGTTCCGAACCGTGTCTCTGAGCCGTTCGATGCCCGTCAGGTTCACGCCGGCCGTCTGCGCCGCGCTGGCAGTGTCGTCGACACTGCTCCTGAGCGCGGCGATCTGGCCGGCGAGCTGGCTCGTCTGGGCGACGTACGCCGGTTCCGGGATCTCGCCGTTCTCGTACCGCTCCTGGAGCGTTCGATTGCGCTCCTGCAAGCGTTCGAGTCGCTGTTCTATCCGTGTCGTCCTGTCCGTCGCGAGCCTGGCCTGTTCGGACTCGTTGGCTCGCTCGAACCCGGCCGCCCACATCCCCGACTCGACCGTGTCGTTGGTCTCGGCGGCACTCGATTGCAGGAAGGCCGTCAGCTGTGTCCCCATGTCCGTCTCGTTCTCGGTGGTCTGGTTGGTGGCCTGATCGCTCGCTCCACTCACCGGAAGCGTCGCGACGCCCACCGCGACGACCGCGAGGACGATGACGATCGCGGCCTGCCGTCTGTTCATACTCACTACAGCCTGCGTGATACATCATAAAAAACGATACTCACTGTTCGTACCGTTCAGTGTGCGCACGCGCCATCTATGAACCGTTTACTGATCAGAGATAGCCGTCGAGAGGACACGAGAGCGTTCATGGCGTGATCTCGTCCCCTCTCGGGTGCTCCAGCGCTCCAGCCGACTCTCGGAGTAGGCCGATCGCGACTCGGGCCAATGGTGACAACGATGGAACTGTTACACTGCACCCAAAGCCTTGGAGACGGCGTAGTGATGAGATTGCCCGACGTGATAAATATCTCGGCGAGGATTTATATCATGGTATCACATACCATAGAACGTACTGTATGTTCGAACGATTCTCGCGCGGCTACTATCTGGGTCGACTGTACGTCGAACCCAGTGCGGACGGCTCGCCGGCCATGTGCCGCGAGCAACACGAGCGTGTCAACCAGCAACTCTACGCGGACGGTGAGGGCGTCGAGCGGACAGACCATCCCCTCGTGATGAAACTCGGGAACCGCCACATGGCGGTCGAGGGCGACGAGGCGGTCCCCGCCGATACGCTCGCCGTTCCGGAGGCGGTACTCTCGGAGGTCGACGTGCGAAATCCGCCGACACTGCAGGAGGTGTTGCTCGCCAGGGCCGACCGGGCGAAGCAGTTGCTCTCGCTGACCGGCGACGCGGCCGTCTGATCGCCGCGAGAGCGACCCTCCTGGCGCGCTGTGTGAACGTTTTTACGTCAGGGCGTCCCGGTCCCAGTCGATGATCGACCGGGTGCTCGGCCGCGCGTCGCTGAAAGCGCGCATCGAAGAGCTCGAAGAGGAGAAGCGACACCTCCAGCGACAGCTCGACGCCGAAGCCGAGCGTCGGAGCGACGCCGTCAGCGATCGGCAGGCCGCCGAGGAACGCGTCAATCGGCTCGAAGACCGGGTGACCGAACTCCGAGACCGTGTCGAGCGCCTGCAGTCCGAGGAGGGCGACGGCGAGTTCCGCCGCGAGACCACGCTGGCAGGCGATCGCCTTGACGCCGTCCTGGATCGGCTGGACTCCTACGGGACCGGGCCGGAGGGCGCGCTGACGGCGTACGTCGCCGACGGGCACGACTTGCCCGCCGTCATCACCGACGCGGTCGGGGACCACGCCCCGCTCGTCCGGCGAGCAGCCCCCTGCTTGCTCCTCACCGACGACGCCGGCCTGATCGCCGCCACGCTCTCGACGCCGGTCCCGCCCGCGCCGTTCACGGCGTGGGACGAGGGGTTCGCGATCGATCGCTCGTGGTTCCGGCCCACGGGCGAGTACGCCCTCGCACTCGTTCGCTCGGACCTGTTCGCGCTGGGCGAGTACGACGGTCGCGATCGGGTCGCCTTCCACGGCCTCGACGCCGACCTCAAGAGCCAGCACTCGAAGGGTGGCTTCTCGCAGGCCCGCTTCGAACGGCTCCGGGACGAACAGATCGACACCCACGTCGAGCGGTGTCTGGCCGCACTCGAAGAGCGCGAAGCCGACCGACTGTTCGTCGTCGGCGAGCGGAGCATCCTCTCGGCGTTCTCCGACGTGGCCGACGTGACCCAGCCCGTCGACGCGACCGGTGAACCGGAGGACGCCCTGGGCGATGCGTTCCACGAGTTCTGGACGGTACGGCTTGGGCTGCTCTGATACGGTTTACTGTGCCCGGTCGAATCGGTGTCAAGTCACAGTGAGAGTAGCTCACAGGCGGTTCTGTGTTCGAGATAGCGAACAGCAGGGCGATTTCACGGAACTGACGATACCGGCCCAGCGTTGGTACCGCGAAGCTGCTGCGGGCGGACAACACCGCCGCCGCGTGGGCGATCCTCTTTTTGCTCGTCGTAGCGGCGGATCGCGAGTCGCGCGCCCGACCGGAGGACGTCGTCTACGAGAGCGACGTGACCGTCGACCGCGTCGAGATGTACGCGCCGATACGCCGCTTCGAGGACGGCGTCGACGGTATCCCCGCCCTCCGCGAGCACGTGGGGTACCGGCCGCTGTACGTCGACTGACGCCGGGTAAATTCTTTTCAGCGACCACACCCATAGCCGAATATGCCCTTTCGCGAGACGCCGTTCGGCGACCGGGGCGACCGGTACCTGACGTACGCGCTTCTGGTCTGGGGGGTGTTCTTTCTGGTGTTGCTGTACAGCACGGTGACCGCTGCGGACAACGTCGTCCAGGGGTGGTTGAACGTCGGAACCGCGACCGCACTCGGCGGCGGAGCGGTCGTCGTCTACGGCTGGTGGCACCAGCGTCGACTCGTCGGCCGTCTCGACGGTGTGGCTCCCGGTACGGGGAGTGACCGGAGAGTCGTCGAGGGGAGGATCGCCACCGAGACCGGGACGGTCGCAGCGCCAGTCGTCGACGACGAGCGGGTCGACTCTCGGTGGGAGGGCGGCGAGACCAACGACACGAGTGTCGTCATCGGAGCCGACAGCGTTGCAGACGCGCACCCACCGGGACCGGAGCCGGACGAGGGAGCCACCACCCGGTGGTACGAGGCGCGCGTCGTCGAGTACGTCAGAAAGGTGCTGGGATGGGGCCACAAGACCGAGACGGTCCATCAGGAGCGCCACGGAGCCGACCCGTTTCTGGTCGAGAATCGCATGGCGACGGTCGACCTCTCAGGCGCGGACCTCTCTTTTCTCCAAGGCGAGCGCGAGGAGTTCGAGTCGCCGACGGTGAGCGTCGAGAACGGTCAACTCCAGTTGGCAGGATGGAGCGAGCCGTTCTCCGGGGAGGCGTCGCTCGACGTCGAGACCAACGGCTCGACACGGACCGGCACTGATAGTCCGACGGCAGCGCTTGTCGGTCACGCCGCCGAAGACGACCGTCTGTTGCGGGACGAGAAGTACCGGGTGAAGGGACGCCGCTGGGCGGCTGCCGAGGGCGAGGCAGTGTACCTCATCGGCGAGTTCGACCGCGACCGGGAGGGGCGACTCGTCCCGACAGACGGGGTCACCGTCGGTCGTGGGCGGCTCGGCGACCGTCTCGAGGAAGAACGCGAGCGCCTGGAGCGGTGGACTCGGCGTGGACGGATCGGGGCCGTTGCACTGGCGCTTGGCATCGCGGCGGTCGTGGTGCGGGTTGGCGGTGTCTAACCGGCGCTCGGTGCTACTGGTAGAGCCCACGGTCGATGTCTTCCGTGCTTCTTGCCGACCGTGACTTCTACGTCGGTACATCTATCGACTCGCTGCTACGGACAGTTGTGGATCTTTACCGGACCGACCGCACGACTGCGTGCGATCGACCGGGTAAACGGCTCCAACTGTCCGTACGAACCGGTCGCATCGATCTTGTTCATGTTGTTCCTGCCTGTTGCATAGCGTCCTCTGATACGTTTCCTGTCGCTCTGTCCCGGCGATCGTCGGAGCGAGGGCGACGATCACCGGGAAGAGACGACAGGAAGCCGTCTGAACTGATCGAACGAGGCGAGGTTTTACTCGCCGTCCGGTCGTCTGTCGGGGTATGGACATCGCACTGCTGGCCCACGAGCAGTTTCCCGAGCGGGCCAAGACGGCCGTCGGGGTTCTTCGGTACGGCGACCAGCGGGTCCGGGCGGTGATCGACCGCGCCAACGCCGGCGACCGCGTGGCCGATCACGTCACAGACGTGCAGGACGCGCCGATCGTCGAGAGCATGGCCGACGTACCCGACATCGACGCGCTGGTGATCGGGATCGCGCCGATCGGCGGCGGCTTCGAGGAGTCCTGGCGTGCGGACGTACGGAGTGCCATCGAACGGGGCTGTGACGTGATCGCCGGCCTGCACTCTTTCCTGGCCGACGACGAGGAGTTTGCTCGTCTCGCCGCCGAATACGACTGTGAACTGCGGGACCTGCGCCGGCCGCCCGACGATCTCACCGTCGCCGACGGGACGGCAGGCGACGTGGACCCGACGGTCGTGCTCACGGTCGGGACCGACTGCTCGTCTGGGAAGATGACGGCCAGCTACGAGTTGCGTGACGCCGCCCGCGAGCAGGGGATCGACGCCGCGGTCGTCCCGACCGGACAGACCGGCGTCCTCGTCGAGGGGTGGGGGATCGTCGTCGACCGGGTGATCGCCGACTTCGCGGCCGGCGCGGTCGAGCGTCTGGTCGAGCGGGCCACCCTCGACCACGACCTGGTGATCGTGGAGGGCCAGGGCGCGCTGGCTCACCCCGCCTACTCGGGCGTCACGACGAGTATCCTCCACGGCGCACAGCCCGATTCGCTCGTCCTGTGTCACGTCGCGGGCCGGACCGCCGTCCACGGCTACGAGGCGACGGCGATCCCGCCGGTCGACGAGTACGCCGATCTCTACGAGCGGGTCGCCGCACCCGTCCGCGAGGCCGGCGTCGTCGCCGGCATGATCAACACCCAGTCGCTGGCCGACGACGCTGCGGCACGGGAGGCCATCGAGGAGTACGCCGCCGGCCTCGGTGTGCCCGCGACCGATCCGGTCCGCTTCGGAGTCGACGAGGGGATTCTGGAGGCGATCCAGTGAACCTCGCCGTCGAGACCCACGACCTGCCCACGGCCGATCCGTTCGGGATCGCCCGCGGGACGACGACCACCGCCGGCGTCGTCACGGTCGCGCTCAGCCACGACGGCGACCGGGGCATCGGCGGCGTCGGGCCGAGCGAGTACTACGGCGAGACCGTCGAATCGGTCGTCGCGGCGCTGGATTCGCTGCGACCGGTCGTCGAGTCGTGGGACGATCCCCACGCCGGCCAGCACGCCGCCCGTACCGTCGCGGAACGGGCGCCGGACGACCCCGCTGCGTGGGCGGCACTCTCCGTCGCATTGGCCGATCTGGCCGCACACGACCTCGGTGTCCCCTGCTATCGCCAGTGGGGGCTCGACCCGGACGCCGTCCCCCAGACATCCTACACGGTCGGTATCGACGAACCCGAACGGATGGCCGAACGGGCCGAGCGGGCCATCGCCGATGGCTTCGAGATCCTGAAGGTGAAAGTCGGCACCGACGACGACTGCGCCCGGATTCGGGCTGTGCGGGAGGCCGCGCCCGAGGCGACGATCAGGGTCGACGCGAACTGTGCGTGGGATCCCGACGAAGCGATCGAACAGGCCCGGTGGCTCACTGACCTGGATATCGAGTTCCTCGAACAGCCGGTCCCGGGCGACGACATCGACGGCCTCGCGCGCGTCCAGGATGCCACAGCGCTCCCGATCTGTGCCGACGAGAGCTGTGTGAGCGCGAGCGACGTGGCCCGCGTCGCCGACGCCTGCGATCTGGTGACGGTGAAGCTGACGAAGTGTGGCGGCGTCGGGCCGGCCGTCGCGCAGATCCACGCCGCCCACGCCCACGGTCTCGAGGTGATGCTGGGCTGTATGCTGGAGTCGAACGCCTCGATCGCGCCGGCCTGCCACCTCGCGCCGCTCGTCGAGTACGCCGACCTCGACGGCGCGCTCCTGCTGGCCGAAGACCCCTACGAGGGCGTTCCGATCGCCGACGGGCGCTTCGACCTCAGGGCCGTCGATCGCGGGACCGGTGTTTCGCGACCAGGCTGATCGTCGCTGTCGTCACGACGAAAGTGTGTACTCTATCCTGAGTGAAAGTTTAAAACGTCCGTCATTATTATACGCCTCGGATTCGAATAGTAGGGTGGTGCTGCCATGGTCCGTAGCGCCACTTTCGGAATGTTGTAGCTGTCTGGCGTTGATCGTCGATCCGTTCCGACGATCACCAGAACGGAACTACAACATTCCGTAAATCGGGTGTGCCAGTGATTTTCCACCCGTTTTGGAGCGATGGTTACCCGAACTCGACAGCGACGCTTACAGCCACTCGGCGAACGTGTCGTGCTCGCGGCTCAGTTCGTAGTACTCGCGCTGGGTCTCGAAGATCGCCTCGGTCAGGTCGTGGTCGTCGAGCCGATCGCGCACGCGGTCGAGCTTCCACTGGCTCGGTGTCGTCCCGAGTGCGTGGCGACGCTCGATCGGGTCGAGGAACTCGTCGATCCGGGTCTCAGGGATCTCCTGACTCGCCAGGCCGCGGCGAGCGAGGTCGAACAGTTCGTCGTAGATCTCGTCGTGGTCGGTCGTCCGCTGGCCGTCGGCGGTGACCCACGCCAGGTCGGCATCGGGCCCTTCCCGGGCAGCGTTGTAGAAGCTGGTCTTCGCGTCCTGCCACGGCAACTCTGCGAGCGGATGCTCGGCGGCGACAACTCCCCGGATCAGCCCCGCGGTCAGCATCTGGACGGCGACGGTGTCCTTGACCGTCGGCTGGGTCGGGATCGGCCGATACTCGATGCGTAGGGAGTGCTCGTCCCCGGCACCGTCGACCGGATCGCCGCCGATCACGCAGCGCAGCCAGCGCCAGTAGGTACCTCGTTTGTGATCGAACTCCCAGTAGGTGTCTGTCAGCCCGTCACGCCCGCCGTCCTCGATCCACTCTCGCAGGAAGGGCGCGAAGAGCTCGTCTTCGACGACTCGATCCACCACCTCAGGCGCCGACTCGATGTCTTCCGGCACTCGCACTTTGGGTCGCTCGGTGGTGTTGACCGACTGCTCGAAGGCGGCGATCCGGAGTTCGTGGTGGGTGTTGGCCACCAGTGCGTGGGGATCGTCGACCCCTTCGTACATGTCTGCTGGCAGGAGCGGGGAGTTGGCTGTCAGCGCGAGCAGCGGCCCCAGCGTCCTGATCGCGGCGTTGTAGTAGGCCGGGAACGACTCGCTGTCGGGGATCTGGAGGTGGGGCTGGATCGAGGAGGTCAGCGACTCGAAGAGGATCGTCGGGAACGATCCCGAAAAGCCCGGTACCTCGAAGTCGATCTCGCCGCCAGCGTGGCGGAGCGCTTCGTTGTCCAGCGCGACGTAGCGGGGGTCCTGTCGCATGTTCTCCGCGAAGACGACACCGTCGCGCTCCTCGACGTCCGAGAGGTACGCCACGCTGCCCTCCTCGGGCGGGATTGTCCACATCGCGTCCAGCACGAGCTCTCTGTCGTCCTCCCGGGCGGCGTCGCGGGCCTTCTTGATCCGCATCTCGATCGAGGTGGTCTGTACCTCGAGGCCGGTCGCACCGAACGCGTCCGGGTCGGTGTTGATCTCTGCGTTGTGGACGCCCAGTTCCTTGGCCGCGATGCCGTCGAACGTCGATTCGGGCAGCGCAGCCAGCCGTCCCTCCCACTCTGCCGGGTCCATGTACGGTCCGTCTCTGATGCTTTCGAGGGCGTCGTCGTCCGGTTCCGGCGGCTCCGCTTCCTCGTCGCCTGGATCGCCGGAGGGTTCCAGTGAACCGATCCCACCCCCACTGCTCCCGCCGCTCAGGTCCGCGTCGAGGGCCGCTTCGCTCGCGCTCTCCTCGTCGCCCTCGTCGTCGTCCTCGTCGTCGATGGGCTCTGGTTCGGCGTTGATAGCGTACACCTCTACCTCCAGTCCCACCGCGAAGTCCTCGTTGTCGAACGTTCCCGCCTCGATCCCCTCGCGGAGCTGGTCGGCCTGCGTCTCGACGCGCTCTCGAAACTCCACGTAGCTCTCGTCGGCCAGCGACCGGCGCACCAGGTCGACCACGTCGTCCATGGCTGTGCTATGCGCAACCGGGGGGTTTAGTGTTGCGCCTCGGGGGTGACGACAGATACCCCCGACAGATCGGGGGTGTCGCCCCGTCGACGTCGATCAGACGAGGCGGCCTAACCCGAGTCGTCCGCTGACCCGCTCGGCTCCGTACCGGGAGAGCGCTTCGGTGATGCCGACAGCGAGAACGACACCTACCAGCAGCGGCGAGACGGTCAGGTACGACGAGATCGGGTGGAGGTGTGTCCCGAGCAACCACTGGACTACCGTCTCTCCGGCGATCCACAGCGCTATCACGATCGGCGTCACGAGCGAGAGTCGCGCCAGAAGATACAGCGGCAGTGCAGCCAGGAGGAACACCCCGAGCCCGGCGTATCCGACACTGACAGCGATCACGAGCGGATCACTCGGTCCGACACTGACGCCACTTGTCCAGGCCCAGGCGAAGACGGCAACCAGGTGGGCGACGCCGCCGGCGACCGCGACAGTCCGGGGCGTGAGGCTGGCCGGCAGACCGCGCATCTACTCGAACAGGTCCTCGTGACGCTCGGCGAGGTTGGCGTAGTCGCCCGAGGAGAAGGCTTCGAACACGGCTTCGGGCTCGATCGTCGTCTCCGAGAGCGGCGTCACCGAGGCGGGCATCCCTCTGACGAACGAGTCGGGCGGCACGTCGTACCCCGGCGGCACGACCGTCCCCATCGCGACGATCGATCCGGAACCGATCGTCGCCTCGCTGACCGTGGAGTTGAAGCCGACGAGCGCGCCGTCCTCGACGGTCGCGTCGTTCAACACCGCACCGTGGCCGACCATCACGTTCTCGCCGACCGACGAGGCGTGCAGCACGGCGTTGTCCCCGATCGCGCTCTCCCGGCCGACCTCGACGGGCCCAACGTCGCCCCTGAGGACGACCCCGGGCCAGACGTTTGCGTTGGCACCGATCGTCACGTCCCCGACGACGGTCGCCTGATTACTGACGTGTGCGTAGCCGTTGATATCCGGTTCTGACCCCTCGAAGGCGTACTCTCGATTGTCCATATCCGTTTCAATGCGCGCCGCGGGCAAAAAGTGTCGGTCTAAATATATTGTTCGTGACCGATGCAGATTCGCGACAGTATTACTCGGCTCGGACCGCCTCGTCGAACACCGGTTTGAGTCGATTGACCGTCCGATCTTCGAGCGCGTTCGGATCGAGGTGGAAGTGGCCGATCGCGTCGGCGTCCCGCAACTGCCCGGCGAACATGTGGAGGAACTTGAAAGCGGCCTGCACGTCGGTGAACTGGAGCAGTTCGGTCAGCGAGTCGAAACACACCACGAGCTGTCGGTCCGGCTGGAGGTCGTTGAGGTAGTTGTTCAGCCGCATCCCCAGCCCCGTGATGTCGTTGGGGTTGGCCGTCGTCACGACGACGCCGTCGGGCAGGTCGCCGCTCGTGTCGGCCGCGATGCCGGCCTGGTCGCCGACGTTGACGATCCCCATCCGGGACGGGAGCTGGTCGGAACTCGCACGCCACGACTCGACCAGTTCGCCCGGGCTGTCGGAGTACGTGATCCGAAGCACGTCGAGTTCCGCCGGCTCGGCGACCCCGAGCAGGTGTGTACACTGTTCCCGTTTCGCTTCGCTCAGCGACGGTGCGAGCACCAGAACGTTCGTTCCCGGTGCAGGCGTCATTCGCCCGCTCCGTCGACGCCTGGGGGGTTCAGCACGCGCATGTACGGTTCGTCTTCCATGTACTCCACCAGACGCGTCGACCCTAAATACCCCCCGGGGGACTTGTTCAGTTTGACGTACTGCAGGCCGTTGTCGCTGACCCACGTCCGCAGTGACTGCCAGGCGGCGTTCTGGTAGAAGGCGGCGAGTTCCCCGTCCAGTGCGGCGCTGTTGTAGAAGTACAACGACGTGTCGGACGGCCCGATGAAGTTCTCCTCCTCCCAGAACCGGATCTGCCTGAGTTCGTCCTCAGAGAGCACGGGGATCTGCGACTCGACGTTGACGATCGAGAGCAGCGCCTGCTCGCCGCGGCGTTCGTCGATGGTCTGGAACGCTGTCTCCGGGTCGTCGCTCTCGTGGTCCTGGGGTTTGAACACGTTCCGGCGGGTGTTCTCCCAGACGTTCGTGAAGTCGACGAGGAAAAAGCGGTCCTCGGCCATCAGGTCGTGCATATCGCCGATACGGTTGTCGATGATCCGTCTGAGTCGCTTGGGGGGCAGTTCGATCGGCGGGACGATCGCTACCGCCATCCCACGCTCGATGGCTTCGACCATGACGTTCGTGAGAATCGAGTGGGGACTGGCCTGCCCGTCGTGTTCGAGCACCATCGAGCCGCCCAGCACGATGCCGCCGCCGGTCAGCGTGTCGAGCCCGTCGATCCGAGTCGTCATGTACTCCGAGGGGACGAACTCGCCGGGGTGGGTACGGAGGCGCGGGCTCACCCGGACGCCCTCGTCCCGGAACGTCACCTCGTGGACCCGCGTGTCGTGGTCGACGCCGCGCATCTTCACGACTTCGACGAACCGGTGCGTGTCGCCGTCGACGATCTCGCGCCACAGGCGGATCACGCCGTGGGTGTTGAACTGGACGGCGTCGCTGGCAGCGACGGTCTTGAGGTCCTGCTGGGCGGCGTCGGGCTGGGACTCCTCGGCGGTAAAGAGCGCCGTCGCACCGAACTCGTCGTTGAGCAGTCTGATCATGTCGAGGATCGTCCGGCGGAACACGTCCCGATCGTCACCCATCGCCGACAGCCCCGACACCGAATCGAGGACGACGCGGTCTGCGGGCGCGAACTGTTCCAGGTGCCTGGTGATGTACTGGGCCTCGAAGGGGGCGGAGTAGTCACCGCCCAGCATCTGGCCCCCTTCCAGGGTCTCAAGCGTGAGTTCGGGCTCTTCGCCCGTATCGACGGTGTACCCCGTCGTCGCGTGGAGCGACGTGACCGTCAGGTTCTCGTGACCGAGGTCGAACGCGAAATCCGAGAACGCGTCCCGCAGTTCCTCGAACGTCTGTTCCGTGCTGATATAGACACAATCTTCCCCCTCGTCGAGGCCCGCCTGGAGGTACTGCATCGCGAGTGTGCTCTTCCCGGTTCCCGGACCGCCTGTGACGAGGACCGTCCGACCCTCGGGGAGACCACCGTCGAGGATCGTATCCAGCGTCTCGCTGCCTGTCTGGACTGGCATTCACCTGGCTGGTTAGCGCCACCACCAATATGTGTGGGGGGCCAGCTATCACCGATCGAAATCGGACCCGAGCCATACGGAAAGCTGTAGACTTTTACCAAGTCGACCGCACGCCGCCGTGCGGTCGATCTGGGACAGACCGACAACTGTCCGTATCAGCCGATCGGGACGGTCACCCGAACCGTCGTCGGAGTCGAGTCCGGAGTGACGCGTTGCCACTGTCCCTGACTCGGATGGTCCCGAACCCGACGACACGACCCAGAACGAGCAGCGTGCCCCCGGCCAGGATCGCGTTGATCGTTCCGAGCGCGAGGGACGGATTGGTCTCGTGCAACGCCCTGATGACGGGTGCCGGCAACAGGTACAGGTAGCGGTGTTCCGTGACAGCGAGCGTCGTCTGATCGCCGGGCTCCGGTGCCGCGGCCGACACCGACAGCGTCGCCGCCTCGCCCGGCCCGACGGCTACCTGCTCGTCGACCACGGTCGCCCCGATACTCCGGCCTTCGAAGACGAACACGACGGGGACCAGCCCGTAGTTGTCGACAGCGATCTCCCAGGTAGCGTCCTCACCGGGTTCGATATCCGGGCTCTGTGCCACGTCGTTCCCGTCGATCGTCAGTTCCTGCGTGCCGCTCCCGGCCAGCATGGCGGCGTTGGCCGGAATCAGTACCGCGGCCAGCAGCAGGATCGTCGCAGTTCTGGGGTTCAATAGCGTCCGGCGCTCGCGTGACCGACTGGTCGTCCGCCCTTCGCGGGTTTCGAGCAGGACGGTGAGGGCGAACAGTGCGAACCCGATCCCGAACAGCACCATCCCCGATCCCTGCCGGTCAAGCGAGTCGCCGAAGCCGACGGTGTCGGCGAAGCCCGACTGCAACGCGAGGATCCCGTCCTGGATCGCACTGATCGCGACCCCGAGTGCCGGGATGACGACGACTGTTCCTTCGATCTGTAGCGCGTGCGCGACGATCTGCTCTTCCAAAACGGGGGGCTCGGGGCCGTCCTGGTCAGTAAAGGGGTTGGCGTCCCCTCTCGTGATGTACCCTGCGTCCGTTTCGCCGACGACGCGGTGGGTCGTCAGCCCTCCGCCCTGGAGTTCCTGGGCCCGGTAGACGACTACGTCACCGACGTCGGCGTCACCGGCCAGCACCGAAGGGACCGCCACGAACCCGTCCCCGGTGCCGATCGTCGGCTCCATGCTGCCGGTCTCGACGTAGCTCAGCAGGATCGGTTGCCCGAGCACGGCCCCCAGTAACAGGGAGGCGACGACGACGATCGCGAGGAGTTCGAGGGCTCTGCTGGCGAGCGAACGGAACGACACGGAGCGGGGTACGCGAGCCAGTTACAAAAGGCTTCGTCGGCTAGATCGCCGGCTCGTCGCCCGGCAGCAGGCTGCCGACTTCGACAGTCGTGTACGTCGAGATGAACCCGAGTGCGTAGCCCAGCAGGTGGACGTACACGTTGACGACGGTTCCGCCGTCGGCTACCTCCGGCGGGAACGCGACGAAGAAAAAGGAAACGAAGACGACGGAGGCAAACCCGAGCAGTTCGACGCTCCCCGCGCGACCTGCCGTCGTGCGAACTTTCCGGTACACGTCGATCGCGTGGTCCGGGGCCGACAGCCAGTACAGCAGCGCCGACAGGATCGCCGTCAGAATCAGCCCGCCAGTCCCCAGCAACACAGTCGCACGGTCGCGCTGGACCGACTGGATGCTGAGGCCGGCGACGAGTGCCATCCCGAGGAAGAAGAGGATCGGTGCGACCGTCTCGCTGGGGCCAACGTCGGCCCGCTCGTCGAGGTAGTCCGCCAGAGCCAGCGGGAGGTAGCCGACGAACGCCATGATGACACCCGAGAACCCGACGCTCGCCGTGGGCCGACGGACCGCGAGGTTGAGGTACGACAGCAGTACCGGGAACACCAGCACGAACGTGACAAAGACCACGAAAAAGCGCTCTCGCCGACCGCTGGCGACGCTCAACAGGTACGCTACCGGCACGATCAGGAAGTAGCCCAGCACGTTCACCGCGAGATGGGTCACCCCGAGATGCACGAACGGGGCGGCAAACGCTGTCAGCAGGGTCGGATCGGTGTACTCAAACACGAGCGACTGAAGCGTCGCGACCGGGAGGAGAAACACCGCCACGAGCGCTATCGGAACCGATAACAGGACGAGAACGTCGACAGGATAGAAGCCGCTCCAGGGAGGCGACCTGAACCGACTGAACCCACCGACGGAAATCCGATTACTCATCGCGATCGTATGGTGGATATCCGACGTTGCCACGCTTTACAGTTCTCTCTAAATTATCGAATCTGAAAATCGGGCGGTGGTGTGTCGACGTGACGGGTGCTCACGACGGGGCTTTCGCCGTCGACACACGCCTCCCGTGCGACTCCGGCAACGGGCTACAGGCCTTCGGAACTCGTCTCGACCCGCAGCGACTCGATCTGCTCGATAGCCGCGTCGTCTCGATCGATCGTCATCCGGACCGTCAGGGTCTCGCCACCGTCGATGACGTTCGCGGCGTCGCCGCCCTCGGGGAACGCAGCGAGATCCGTCCCGTCGACGCTCTCGATCGTCACGCCGCTCTCGACCGGCTCACCGTCCTCGTCGACGGCGGTGACACGGACTCCGATGGCATCCGAGACGGTGTTCCTGACGGTGAACGCGGGATCGAACGTCGTGACACCGCTGCTCGCGAGTTCGAACCGCAGCACCGTTCTGCCGTCGTCGTCGGTCTCGGTCACGCCGCTCTCGGCGTCAGCGACCAGCTCCACTTTCGACCAACTGTCGTCGCCCGCGCGCACGACGAGTTCGGGATCGTCGGATCGCAGGTACGCCAGTCCGAGCAGGGCCACCGCGACTGCCGCCAGCAGGGCCAGCAGGAGTGGGGCGAAGCCGCCGACCTCCAGCGGCGACTGGCCCCGTTCGGTGACCGTGACTGTGATCGAACTGTCGGCCAGCGCGACCTCGTAGGATCCCGGTTCGTCGAAGGTCACAGTCCCCGTGAGCGTGTGGCGCTCGCCCGGTGCCAGCGTCACCGTCTCGGTGGCGACGACCTCGCCACCGGCCCGTAGTTCTACCGTCACGGTACCCTCGCTCTCCCCGACGTTCTCGAAGGTCCCGTTCAGCGTGACCGTCTCTCCGACAGCGGGGTTCTCGGGACTGGCGGTCAGTTCCACGATCTCGACGTTCACGCCGGGCGTGTCCGTCGGGTTCGCACCGCCACCAGCTTCTGTCGGGGTCGTTGTGGTCGTGGGATTCCCGGTCGGCGTGGGTGTCGGGCTCTCGGTGACCGCCGGTGTCGCCGTTTCGGTTACCGTGTCTGTACCGGGCGCTCCGTCGTCGGTAGCCGTCGGCGTGTCGTCGTCGTCCGCTGGCGTATCCTCACCGGACGAGCCGCCCGATTCCCTCGGTGTGTTCGTTCCCGACGGCGTCTCCGTCGGTTCACTCGACTCCGTCGAGGTGTCGGTGTCGGTGTCGGTGTCGGTGTCGGTGTCGGTGTCGGTGTCGGTGTCGGTGTCGGTGTCGGTCGGGGTATCCGGATCGGACGGCGGATCCGGATTCGATGGCGGATCGGTCGAGCCACCCGAGTCGGTCGGTGTATCAGTGTCGGTCGGGGTGCTGATCGACGGGATCTCTGCTCGGACCGTGATCGTCTCCAGAATCACCTCGTCGGTGCCGGACGCGATCCTGATGCCCACGCTGATCGATTCGTCGTCGGTCAACTGGACCGAGTCGCCGCTCGCTTCGATCGACTCGCGGGTATCCATCCGATAGAACGTGACTGCCGACTGGTCGTCTTCGATCCACACTTCGGCCTGCTGGAGATCGGTCCCGATCACGAAGACGTCGTCTGCGATACTCGTCGCTTCGGGATTGAGGTTCGTCATCGACACCTCGAGTTCGCCGTTCGCGTCGATGCTGGCGTACTCGTCCCCGTTAGGAGTTTCCGCCGGCGAGAGATAGACACCACGGACTGCCTGATCGCCGCCGGTGAACGCACCCGTAGTCACGACTGCCCCGAGGGCGAAGACAGCCGCGGAAACGAGGAGTAACCGGCGATAGCGATTCATTTGGTCGGACAGACTCTCGGTACATGGAGTGGTCCTCTGTCGGTGCCGCAACTGATTCGCTAACTGGGCGACCAGCTACGACCGCCGGCGTTGGCGAACCTCAGCGAAACTTTCGCCGTATGAGTATTTCTCTACGACGAGGTTGTCGCAGTGACGTTGATCGTCGCGTCGGTGTAGGTTGATGAAGCGGCGGACGTATTGATCACGACGTTGACCTCTTTTGTGTCGCCGGAGTTGAGCGGCACACCGTTCGCGCCGTCAATCGAGAGCCAGTTGCTGGTCCCGTCAACTTTGACGGTCAGGGTCATGTCCTCGTTGAGGTTGTTCGTCACGTTGATCGCAGACATCGTCGTCGTCGCGTTCTCGTTCAGGCCCGAGAAGTCGAACTGGATGGCGCCGTCATCGTCGGTGTCCGCGCTCGCGACGTACGAGGGATCGACGTTGTTCGACACATTTATTCCGACGAGCGCGCTGCTGGTGTCATCCGCCGTCGTGACCGTCGCCGTTCGCTCGGCGGTGACCTGCGTCAGTGCCCCGCTGCCCAGTACGCCGCCTGTGACTACCGCAACGATACCAATACCAATCAGTAGATTACGCGCGTTCATGTTGTTCACTCGACCACCCACCAAGGTGGTTAGCTAAACTTACGTTTACTCCTATATATATCTCGTGGGTGTATCGAAGCGTGAAATGGTCTGAGGACCGTGCAGAGCCCCCTCAACCGATGATTTGATATTAGGGAGAGAGGTGTTATATTTACAGCAAAATCCCTGAGACAGCGTTCCACTGTCGGTCCTGCGACCGCTGTTCGACCGTCACGACTTTTGTAGTGGCCGAGTCAATGGTGAGTAATGGCTCCCGATGGCTCCCGGGCACTCGCGACCCGAGCGCGTCATCGGCTCGCCGAGAATTTCACTATCGCCGTGCTGGCCTGTCTCCTGCTCGCTGCTGCCGGAGGATTCGTCGCCTACGAGGAGTTCGCCGCCCCGGACACGCGGACGGAGCAACGGACCGTCGCGACGTGGACGACGGACAGTGACTTCACGCACCGGGTGACCGTCCAGCGCACGACGAGGGCCTTCGACGCCGGAACGGTGTTGCGAAACCGGTCGGCGTATCTCTCCGGTATCACGCCCGAACTGAACGCCACCCACGTGTATCGCCACCGGGGCGACGCCGAGTCGGCGACCGTGTCGACGAACGTCACGCTCGTGAAACGGGCCGTCGATCCGACTGCAGAGGACGGGACCGTGTACTGGCGTGTGACCGAACCCCTCGCTCGCCAGGAGGCGACCATCGACACCGGCGAGCGCACCCGGACGACGTTCGAGATCAACGTCTCCCGACAGCGCAACGAGACGCGAGCGATCGAGGCCGAACTCGGTGGGACACCGGGGCAAGTGCAACTGTTCGCGGTCGTCCGCACACACGTCGAAACAAAATTAGACGGACAGAACATGACCGAGACTAGGACCGAGCGCCTCTCGGTCGAACCCCGCGGTTCGACCTACTCGGTATCGGGCAACGTGACTGGCGAGCGAACCGAGGAGATCACCGAGCCGACCACCGTCCCGATCGAGTCGGACCCGCTCCGCCTCTACGGCGGCTCGCTGCTCGGCCTGCTTGGCCTCGTCGGGGCAGCGGGACTCGTGTGGGCCGACCGGGACGGCCGTCTCGCGGTGTCCGCGGCGACTGTCGAGACGATCCGGACCGAACGCCAGCGCGAGAAGTTCGACGAGTGGATCTCGCGCGGCACCGTCCCCGAACCGAGCGGCGACGAGACGCTCGTCCGGATCTCGTCACTGGAAGACCTCGTCGACGTGGCGATCGACAGCGAACGACGCGTCGTCGAGGACGAGGCGTCCGGGCAGTTCGTCGTCGTCGTCGACGGCACGTGGTACGTCTTCGAGCCAGCGGACAGACCGGCGGAACCGAGCACGCGGAGCGAGGACCGGAGCGCGGACGATGACGAATCGACGGAGGATGCGGAAGGTGGGAACGATGACGAAGAGGAGGACGAGAGAGAAGACCGTCCTACATTCGTGTTCAAGGACGAACAAGAGTAACGCAGGTCGCTCGGGGGCCGTCCAGCCAGCGCGATCACGTGCCTACTGGACGAGCGTCCACGTGCCGTTGCTCTTCCCCGGTTCTTCGTCCTGGCTCAAAAAGTCTTGTAACTCCCAGACAGAACCGTCGTGGACGACACGGTCCCCGACCGGGTATACTTCTGTTGCGGACCACTGCGGATAGGTAGGCCCGTCGCCGGTCGAGTCGAGTGCTTGCCACGGGTTTAATAACCCGGAACCGGGCTCTCTCCCCGACGAGCCCCATTTCGCCTCGTACACCGTCCCCTCGTGGACGACACGGTCGCCTTCGGAGTAGGTCCCGTTCGCGGACCACTGCACGTAGCCGTTTCCGCCGCCGCCGATAGTACCGGTCCGAGTGAAGTTCCAGGACTGGTTGTTATCGTTGTTCTCATCTTTCCAGGGCCACTGGAGCACCGTCGCGCCCTCGCTCGTCGAAGCCGCGTTCACGTCGATCACCTGTCCGCTGAAGCGATTTCGAACCCGATAGGTCCCGTCGTTGTTCGGTAACACCGTCCAGCGTTGCCAGTCGTTACCGTCCCAGGTTTCCCGAACGAGTGGCGACCCCTGGTTATTGGGGTTCTGGACGGAGACGACCCCGCCGGCCTCAACGTTCTCGATTCGGTACGTACAGTCGTCGTTCAGGTGGAAGGTCCAGTCGGGCTGGACGCCTTGTCCGTTGGCATCGTACTGTCGGATCTCTGTCCCGCCGTTCTGGACCCCCATCACCAGTCCCGAATGCTTCGCTTCGAGCTGGTAGACCGCGGGATCAACCGGTGTCAGTGTCACCGACCGGGTCAGGTCGATCTGTTCGCCATTGCCTGTCGATGCCTCGAACCGCACGTCGTCGCGGGCGTTCGTGTCCGGTTCGAACTCGACGACTTGCTGCTGGCCCGGTCCGAGTGGGAACGTTGTCGTCTTTCCTGCGCCCGGGCTCGTCACGTCGATGACCGACGTCGAGACGGTTACAGTAAGCTCCTCGCCCACGTTGTTCGTGAGCGTCAACTGCTCGTCGTCACAGCCAGACAGGCCGTCGATCCCCAGCAACGCTTGCGGATCGTCGACGACCTCGACTGTCGAAGTACGATCGACCGTCGTGTTCGTAAGCCCGAACGTTCGGCCAGCCGCGAGAGCCGCGCCGCTCCCCATGAGAGCCAGCGCCGCTCTACGTGTCAGTTGTCGCCTATCACCCATGTTTCAGCGCCCGGAGCGATCACACCATCCCACAGTTGTGAGCCGCGTCACGACGTTACAACCGGCAGTACCACCAGTGGCACAGACCGCTTGTCTTTGCTGAGAAATAGCTGAGCTAACGGTTAAACATATCGCGTGTTTCGGCAGTCGATACTCGCTTGCGTCGTCGCCGTCGATCACTCGATGTCGACGACCAGGACTGGGACCTCGACCCCTTTCAGCACCCGTTCGGTGACGCTGCCCAGCGTCGAGACCCGATCGCGGCCGGTCTGGCCGTGCGTCCCCATCGTGACCACGTCGATGTCGTTGTCGGCGGCGTACTTCTGGATCGTCTTGTGGGGGATCCCTTCTTCCATCGCCGTCTCGACTTCGACGCCGTCGTCTGCGGCCGCGACTGCCACGTCGTCGATGGCGACCTCGCCCTCCTCGCGCAGCGCTTCGATCACGTCGTCCTGGGTCTCTTTGTCGGCCGCGAGGAAGCGACGGCGGTCGACGACGTACAGCACGTGCAACGTCGCGTCGTGATCCCGCGCCATAGTGGTCGCGTGACTGACTGTCTCTTCGGTTCCCTTGCTTCCGTCCGTCGGCAGCAGTATGTCGTCGTACGATTCCATCGCTAGCCCGTTCGGACCCATCCTAAATATGTGTGGTCCCGGTCGTGATCCTGACGCTCGACCGTCCGACGTGATTCTCGCGACAGTGTTGGAGATTGTGAATGAGTACCAGAGAACTGAGCCTCTCGATGTTGATACCGCGTTTCTCGGCCAGAACCTATATGTTTGTGGCTTTGTAAATAACGTCAGGGCCAGGGGTGGTCTTGGTGGCACAAATCAGGGGCTCAAAGAGGGGCATCTCCCCAGTTATCGGCGTGATCCTGCTGGTGGTGATCGTCGTCATGCTCGTGGCCGTCTCGGCAGTGACGTTCGTCTCGCTCGGCGAGAGCGGGACGGAGGCGGCGACGTTGCAGGGTATGGGGCGATTCAACTTCGATCAGACCGGCGAGAACGGCAACGTGACGATCAATCCCGACAGCGTTCAGTCTGCCCCCAACGCGCAGTTTCACCTGCGCATCAACGGGCACGACGTCTACCAGTGGAACGGTCACGACAGGGTCGAACTGTCCTGTCTCGTCCCCGGCGATCGACTGACGGTCGTCAGCGTCACCGAGAGCGGCCAGAGCTCCGTCGTCCAGCAGTACGACTTCACCGACGCGACGAAGTGTCCGACGTTGTCCTTCGCCGAGCGGTTCCAGTACGCCTTCGTCGGCTCCGGACCGGGCGATATGGAACGCGTCGAAGTCGGCAACGAACTCGCGTTCGGGCTGACGATCGATCCCGACGGGCCAGGGCCGGACAACGGGGCGTCTTGGGCGCCGAACGGTCTCCCGGACGTGCGGAACATCTCGCTGGCGAATGATTGGCACCACGTGGAGGCGTACACGACCGGTGGAGCGGTCGAGGGGCTGGAACCCCCGGTCTGGGTGTTCGTCCTGACCGACAACGTCCACTGGCCGAACGTCCCTTCCGGGACCAGCGCGAACTGGACCGAGGATCCGTCGGATGTCGGTGAATCGGTCGACAAGACCTACACGCTGGAATCGGGGCCGAACGGCCGCGAAGTCCAGCCGATCTCGACGGTGTACTACGACGACGCCGGCAACAACACGGACGAACCGACCAACGACATCTACATGGTGTTCAAGCCGGACTGCCCGTCGAGCACGCTCAAGATCGTCGCCCAGCAGGGGGGATACAACAACACGATCTACCTCAACGGCGAGCGGATCGTCAACGACACCAACGCACTCGGGAACGGTGACGACGTCGACGTGGACCCAGCGCGAACGTTCGAGGCTCCCGGCGTCTGCGAGAGTTGATCGGCCCCACCGCCGACGACCGCTCCTGACTTCGCCCGCATCTCAATACACTTATCCCGGCGTGTCGTTTTGGACCGTGCATGAGCACGGTCACGGTCACGCTACCGGATGGCTCTCCCCTCGAACTCGACGAGGGGGCGACCGTCGAAGACGCCGCCTACGAGATCGGTCCGGGTCTGGGCTCGGACACGGTCGCGGGCGTCGTCGACGGTGAGCTCGTCGACAAACACACTCCGCTGCCCGACGAGGCCGATCTCGAGATCGTCACAGACGGCTCGGAGGAGTACGTCGACGTGCTTCGCCACTCCGCAGCACACGTCTTCGCACAGGCGCTCCAGCGACTGTACCCGGAGGCGAAGCTGACACTGGGGCCGTGGACCGACGAGGGCTTCTACTACGACGTGACGGGGGTCGACCTCGACGAGGACGACCTCGAAGCGATCGAGGACGAGGCCAACGATATCATCGAGGAGGACCTCCCCATCGAGCGCGTCATGCTCGACCGCGAGGAGGCCCTCGAACGCTACGCGGACAACGAGTACAAACAGGAGATCCTCGACACCGAAGCGGCGGGTGAGGACCCGGTCTCGTTCTACGAACAGGGCGAGTTCTACGACCTCTGTCAGGGCCCCCACGTCGAGTCGACCGGCGAGATCGGCGGGTTCGCCCTGCTGGAGATCTCGGCGTCGTACTGGCGCGGCGACGAGGACAGGGACACGCTGACGCGAGTGTACGGGACGGCGTTCCCGACCGAGGAAGCACTCGATCAGTACATGGAACGCCGCCGGAAGGCCGAGGAGCGGGACCACCGCAAGATCGGCCAGGAGATGGACCTGTTCTCCATCGACCAGACGACCGGGCCGGGCCTGCCGCTGTACGAGCCCAACGGCAAGCGCATCCTCAACGAACTGTCCGACTACGTGGCCGATCTCAACCTCGACGCGGGCTACGACGAGGTCGAGACGCCTCACGTCTTCCGCACGGAACTGTGGAAGAAGTCGGGCCACTACGACAACTACGTCGACGACATGTTCCTGCTGGACGTGAACGACGAGGAGTACGGCCTCAAGCCCATGAACTGTCCGGGCCACGCGACGATCTTCGACCAGAAGTCGTGGTCGTATCGCGACCTCCCGGTGCGGTACTTCGAGGACGGCAAGGTCTACCGCAAGGAACAGCGGGGCGAACTGTCGGGGCTCTCGCGCACGTGGGCCTTCACCATCGACGACGGCCACCTGTTCGTCCGGCCCGACCAGATCGAGGAGGAGGTCCGCTCGATCATGGACATCATCCTCGAGACGCTGTCGACGTTCGGCCTCGACTACACGGTCCAGCTGGCGACCCGCCCCGAGAAGTCCGTCGGCAGCGACGAGATCTGGGAGAAAGCGGAGTCCCAGCTCGCGTCGGTGCTCGACGCCCAGGACGTCGACTACGACATCGAGGAGGGTGACGGCGCGTTCTACGGCCCGAAGATCGACTTCGCGTTCGAGGACGCGCTGGGTCGCCACTGGGACGGCCCGACGGTCCAACTGGACTTCAACATGCCCGAGCGGTTCGATCTGACCTACACGGGCGAGGACAACGAGGACCACCGGCCGGTGATGATCCACCGCGCTCTGTACGGCAGCTACGAGCGCTTCTTCATGGTGCTGATCGAGCACTACAACGGGAAGTTCCCGCCGTGGCTCGCGCCCGAGCAGGTCCGAATCCTCCCCGTCAGCGACGACAACATCCCCTACTGCGAGGAGATCGTCGAGGAACTCGACGAGTTCCGCGTCGAGATCGAGGACCGCTCGTGGACGGTCGGCCGGAAGATCCAGCAGGCCCACGACGACAAGGTCCCTTACATGATGATCATCGGCGACGACGAGGAGGAGGCCGACACTATCTCGGTGCGGGACCGCAAGGAGCGCGAGGAGAAGGACCTCGAACTGAGCGACTTCCGCGACCACCTTGAAACCGAGGTCGACCAGAAGCGCACCGCCGTCACCTACCTCGTGTAACTGGCCTCGACCACGGCCGACGTGCCACCGCCGTCGATGCAGAATTTCTGACAGCCGTGACTGGCCGATCAGCCTTCGTCCTGACTGCCTTCGCCCGAACGCACGGTGTCACGTAACACGAGCGGGCCGATCGCCAGCGTCCGTTTGGTGACGGTGACGATACGCAGGATGTACGACAGCAGGAGGACGAACGGCACCAGCGCCACCGTCGTCGCAGCGGCCACGAGCCAGACGACGCTGTCGACCCCGAGATAGGTTCCCTGGATCACGGTCGTGTTGTCGCCGTAGACGATCATGGCGATCGAGACGACGAGCGCCGGGACGGCGGCGTAGGCGATCACCCGTGAGAGGTTCGTCAACTCCCACTGGAAGTACAGCGTCTTGACGTGCTCGCGGGCCGGACCGAAGTACGTCAGTGTCTCCACGAGGTCGTTGAGGCGCTCGCGCACGTCGTCGTTCTGCGTGGCAGCCGCGAGCCGGCGGGCCTCGTAGATCTTGCCGGCGTAGTTGAAGTTCAGTGCCGCGAAGAGTACCGAGAAGGTCCCGAACTGGGCGTCCGCCAGATCGTCGCTGACGGCGTCGGCGTCTGCGGCGAGTTCGTCGGCGAACGACCCCACTCGGTCGTCGCTGTCCTCGCTCGTCGCGTCGGCCAGCGTCGACGCTTGCTGGCCGACTGCCGCCACGATCGACTGGAGGAAGCTGGCCGGATCGGGCGGGATCACGTCGCTCTCGATGACCGACTCGACCGTTCGCCTGAATGACATCGCTCCCTCCATGCGCTCGCGCTGGTCGCCCACGGCACCGAGTTCCTGTGAGAGGACCAGTTGTGTGAGCGTAACCACGAGCGTGACACCGGTGATGATCGCCGTCACCAGCGCCTGAAAGAGCGTCTCGACCGGGTCTTTGCTTCCCATCGTCGCGCGCAGGTCGCTCCCGACGACCTGGCTCAATCCGACCAGCACGAGAAAGACCACGACGAGCGTCAGTCCTGTCAGAACGCGCCGATCCGCACCCAGTAACACCCAGAGCTTCCACTGGCTCTCGTCGGCCCGCTCGCGCATCGTCCCCTCTCCGACCTCGTCATCGGCGTCTGGCATGGGGGGGTCTACTCACGCGAAGCCCCTAATGCCACGCCTCGCACAGCGCGAAAAGCAGCCGTCGCTACGAGGAGGACTGCTCGTCTTCTTTGAGCTCTTCGAGTTCGCTCTCGACCTCGCTGTCTGCTACGTCGGGCGTCTCGACCTCGCCGTTGCCGTCGCCGCCTGCGAGTTCAGCTTCGAGGTCCTCGGTCGCGGCCTCGGTGTCGGCGCTCTCGGTCGCCTCGCTCTCGTCACTGTCGGGCTCGCCTTTGCCCATATCGGCTTTCAGCGTCTCCAGTTCGGCGTCGACCTCGCCCTTGGACTGGATATCTTCGAGCTCCCGGTCGAGCTGGTCCTTGTCACTCAGCGCGTCCTCGAAGACGCCCTCTTCCTGCAGTTCGTCCATCGCCTGCGAGCGGGCCTCCATCTTCTCGGTGCGCTCCTCGGCGCGGTCGATCGCACGGCCCACGTCCTTCATCTCGTCGCCCGCACCGGTCATCGCCTCGTTGACGCGTTTGGACGCCTCGGCGGCCTCGTAGCGGGCCTTCATCGTCTCTTTCTTGGTCTTGAACTGCTCGATGCGCTGCTGGAGCTGGTCTTTCTGCTCGACCAGCGAGTCCTGCTGGTCCTGGAGCTGCTGGATCTGGCTGTCCAGCTGCTCGAGCTGGTTCATCTTCTGTTTCTTCTTCTCCAGTGCCTTCCGGGCGAGGTCCTCGCGGTCCTGGTTGACCGCCTGGCGGGCCTGGTCGTTGTGCTTCTCGACGTTCTCCTCGAGGCGGCGCTTCTGGATCTCCAGGCGCTTCTTCTGGGTCGTCAGGTCGGCGATTCCTTCCTTCACGTCCTGGAGTTCGTCGCGGAGTTGTTCGTAGGAGTAGTCCAGCGTCTCGTTCGGGTCTTCGGCGCTGTTGAGGACGGCGCTCAGTTTCGAGCGGATGATGTACGATGCGCGCGAGAGGATTCCCATACCCCGTGTTCGGGCGCCGCGACTTAAAATTCTTACATCCGCACGTCATGTGATACAACGTGGAACGTATTCGGATCCCAGGTTCGCGGGACGCCCGCGGTGTCCTCGACGGCGACTCCGACGCCGACTGTGTCGTCGTCGCCTGTCCGCCCCATCCACAGATGGGCGGTTCCCGGTCCGATCAGCGACTGCAGGCCGTCAGCGACGCACTCAGCGAGCACGGTATTCCGTGTCTTCGGTTCGACTACGGTCCCTGGGATGAAGGCTGTGGGGAGTGCAACGACGTACAGCACGCCCTCGACTGGGCCTGCGACCGCTTCGCCACTGTCGGTCTCTTCGGCTACAGTTTCGGTGCGGCCGTCGCACTGCTTTCGGCGGCCGACGCCGATCCACAGCCTGTGGCGGTCTCGGTGCTGGCCCCACCCGCCCGTCTCGACGACGGCACCGAGACGCCACCCGCGGTCGATCGAATCGATGGGGCCCTGCAAGTGGTCTTCGGCGAGCGCGACGACACTGTCGACTGGGGCCCGGTCGTCGAGCGCGTCCGTGAACGTGGTGCGACGGTCGAGGGACTGCCTGCCAATCACCACTTCGTCGGGCAGAGCGGGCGGGTGGGCGAACTCGTGGCCGATTTTTTGACAAACGAACTCTGATCCTCGCCTGACCTATCAGATCGGACACTGACAGACTCTCCCGGAGGACAGGAGTCCCGAAATGGTTTTGACGCCGGGGCCTCCACCGTCGGTATGCCAACAGAACCCGAGACGGAGTACGACCCGGAACTGGGTCGGAAATTCATTTTCGTAACAGGTGGCGTGATGTCCGGGCTGGGCAAGGGGATCACCGCTGCGAGTACCGGTCGACTGCTCAAGAACGCCGGCTTCGACGTGACCGCGGTCAAGATCGACCCGTATCTCAACGTCGATGCCGGGACGATGAACCCCTTCCAGCACGGCGAGGTGTACGTGCTCAAGGACGGTGGTGAGGTCGACCTCGACCTGGGGAACTACGAGCGGTTCCTCGACATCGACATGACCTTCGACCACAACATCACGACGGGCAAGACCTACCAGCACGTCATCGAGAAGGAGCGTGCCGGTGACTACCTGGGCAAGACCGTCCAGATCATCCCCCACATCACCGACGACATCAAGCGCCGGATTCGCGAGGCGGCCAAGGGCAACGACGTGTGTATCATCGAGGTCGGCGGTACCGTCGGGGACATCGAGGGGATGCCCTACCTCGAAGCGCTGCGCCAGTTCGCCCACGAGGAAGACGACGGGGACATTCTCTTTACGCATGTCACGCTCGTCCCCTACTCGAAGAACGGCGAACAGAAGACCAAGCCTACCCAGCACAGCGTCAAGGAACTGCGCTCGATCGGCCTCCAGCCCGACATTCTGGTGGGACGGTGCTCGGACAAGCTCGACATCGAGACCCGGGAGAAGATCGCGCTGTTCTGTGACGTGCCCACCGAGGCCGTCTTCTCGAACCCCGACGTGGCCGACATCTACCACGTCCCGCTGATGGTCGAGGAGGAGGGCCTCGACGAGTACGTGATGGACCGACTCGACATCGCCGACGAGGCACTGCCGCCCGAAGAGCGCGAGAACCGCTGGCGGGAACTGGTCACCCAGGAGACGACCGGCGAGGTCGACGTGGCGCTGGTCGGCAAGTACGACCTCGAAGACGCGTACATGTCCGTCCACGAGGCGCTGAAACACGCCGGCCTGGAGACCAACGTCGACGTCAACGTCCAGTGGGTCGACTCCGAGGAGATGAACGACTACCACACCGAGCGCCTGCGCGACGCTGACGCCATCGTCGTCCCCGGCGGCTTCGGCTCTCGGGGTACCGAGGGCAAGATCGAGGCGATCCGCTACGCCCGCGAGCACGACGTGCCCTTCCTCGGGCTCTGTCTGGGCTTCCAGATGGCCGTCGTCGAGTTCGCACGGAACGTGCTCGATCTGGCGGGCGCTCACTCCGCGGAACTGGACGAGGACACGCCCCACCCCGTCATCGACATCCTCCCCGAACAGTACGAGATCGAGGACATGGGCGGGACGATGCGACTCGGTGCGCACGAGACCGAGATCCAGCCCGAGACGCTCGCGGCCGACCTCTACGGCGGCGAGTCGTGTACCGAACGGCACCGCCACCGCTACGAGGTCAACCCCGAGTACATCGACGAGATCGAGTCCGAAGGGATGACCTTCTCGGGGCGCGCAGGGAACCGTATGGAGATCCTCGAACTGCCCGATCACCCCTACTTCATCGGGACGCAGTTCCACCCCGAGTTCCGCTCGCGCCCGACCCGCGCCAGTCCCCCCTTCGTCGGCCTCGTGGAGGCCGTGCTGGAGGACGACGACGGTGAGACCGATGCCGCGGGGGAGGTGAGCCACTGATGGTCGACGTCGACTCCTTCATCCCGGACGCGAAAGACGAGATCGCCGAGGCGATCGGCGACAAGCACGCCGTGATCGCCCTCTCCGGTGGCGTCGACTCCTCGACGGCCGCCGCGCTGGCCTACGAGGCCATCGGCGACCAGCTAACCCCAGTCTACGTCGACACCGGCCTGATGCGCAAGGGCGAGACCGACCAGATCCGCGAGACCTTCGACTACATGGACTCGCTGCGGATCGTCGACGCCAAGGACCGCTTCCTCGACGCGCTGGGCGGCGAGACCGACCCCGAAGAGAAGCGCCACATCATCGGCGAGCAGTTCATCAGGGAGTTCGAGACCGTCGCCAAGGAGGTCGACGCCGACTACCTCGTCCAGGGGACGATCTACCCCGACCGGATCGAGTCCGAGGGGACGATCAAGTCCCACCACAACGTCGGTGGCCTCCCCGAAGTCGTCGACTTCGACGGCATCGTGGAACCGATGCGCGACCTCTACAAGGACGAGGTCCGCGAGGTCGCTCGCGCGCTCGACCTCGAAGAGATCATCTCCGAGCGGATGCCGTTCCCCGGCCCCGGCCTCGCCGTGCGGATCATCGGCGAAGTCACCGAGGAGAAACTCGAGGTCGCCCGCGAGGCCAACCACGTCGTCGAGGACGAACTCGAGGAGTACGAGCCGTGGCAGGCCCTCGCGGCCGTGATTGGCAAGGCCACGGGCGTCAAGGGTGACAACCGCGTCCACGGCTGGGTCGTCGCCGTCCGCTCGGTCGAATCCCGCGACGGCATGACCGCTCGCGCACAGGAGATCGACTGGGAGACACTCCAGCGCATCCAGTCGCGGATCACCGGCTCCCACGAGAGCGTCGCCCGCGTCGTCTACGACGTGACCCACAAACCGCCCGCGACCATCGAGTACGAGTGACCATGCAGGTCTTCACGCGAACGCCAGTGAGGGTGAGCTCGTCATGACCGGGAACGGTCTGACGGTGGTCATCGCCGGTCCGGACGAAGTCGAAATCGGTGACGCAGTCGAAGCCGAGGGTCACACGGTCACGAAAGCACCGGTCGGCAACCGCCCGGGACTCGAAGAAGCGGGCATCCACGAGGCGGACGTGTACCTGCTGACCGATCTCGAACAGGGCACCTCCATCGCCGTCGCGAAGGACCTCAACCCCGACGTACGCGTGGTCGTCTACGCGGAGGGATCGCTGCCGGACTTCGCCAGCCGCCAGACCGACCTCGTCGTCGATCCGAACCTGCTCGGGCCCGAGGCCGTCGCCGAAGAACTCTAGTGGCCGCGCATCGCTTCCATGGCGATCGCGACCGCCGTCTTTCTGTCTGTTGCACTATCGAGAACGAGTGAGCTCCCGTTGAACAGTTCCCGCACTTGCCACTCCTGCCCGTCGCCCGGGGCGCGCACGAGCGTGGGAACGATTTCGATACGTCGGCCCGAATCGTCGTGTGCGTACACGACTGGCGTCGCCGACGAGTACTTTCGGTCGCGATGAGTCGCACGTACCCGGTGCCACCCATCTGGGGGAGTCGTGTGAACGGCCATCGCGTCTCGTCATCAACGCTCTATGGTAAAAAGTGACACACCAATACTGTTGGGTAGATAACAATAGCCGTCGTACTCTGGAACAATCGTGGTGACCGGCGGTCACAGCGTCGCCGCCAGCTGTGCCAGCCGGTCGCTCCCGCCCCGCTGGAACGGGCGACCGTGACCGATCCCCAGTACCTCGAACGACGGTGCTCGTTCGACCAGATCGTTGATGCTCGTCGCGACGGCGTCGGTGTCGTAGCTGATGAACCACGCTGAGGCCGACAGGTGGCCGTCGGACTCCCGGACAAGGTCGCCGAGCATGCCGACCGACGCCGCCTCGCTGACGTAGGCGACGTGGCCAGGGGTGTGTCCCGGCGTCTCGTAGACGGTGAAACTGCCGACGGTGTCGCCGTCGGTGACCGTCTCCACGGGGTTCGTCGGGGCGGAGAGCAACCCGCTCGTCGCGCGCTGGAACAGCCCTTTGTGGTTGTCCCACGGGGGGTCCCGCTCGCCGGTGACCAGCGCCGCGTCGGTCGACCCAGCGTAGATCGTCGCGTCGAGGCCGTCCAGATCGGCCAGTCCGCCGACGTGGTCCATGTCGTAGTGCGTCAGGAGGATTCGGTCAACGTCGGCGAGTTCGTACCCCGCCTCGGCGATCCCAGCGATCAGTCCGGTGCCGTGCCAGGGCATCCCCGCGTCGACCAGTGTCACGCCCGAGACTTCACCGTCGGTCGCGGTTTCCTCGTCGACCAGGTAGGCGTTGACGCCCCCGAGATCGTACCACCAGACACCGTCAGCAAGCGCAGTGACCATACGTTTCGTTCGGCGTGAAGGCGCAAATGCGTTTGGACTACACCGTATCGCCGTCGTCGGGTTCGGCCAGCCGACCGGCCTGTTCGCTGACGATCTCGCTGGCTCCCAGCCGGGCGGCTTCGGTCGCCCCCGGGAGACAGAACACCGGGGTGCCGTCGGCGATCCCCGCGGTCGCCCGCGTCGCGATCACGTCGGTCCCCACACGGTCGTGATACCGTTGCCGGAACAGCTCTCCGAACCCCGGCAGGGCCTTCTCGAACAGCGGATGCACGGCTTCGACCGTGATGTCGCGCGTATCGATCCCGGTTCCGCCAGCGGTGACGACCGCGTCCACGTCGTCGCGGTTGACCAGCGCGTCGACCGCACCCTGCACGCTGTCGTGGTTCCGACCGAGCAGTTCCCGGGTCACCAGTTCGTGTCCGTCGAGGGCATCGACCACAGCGTCACCCACCGGGTCGTCGTCGACGGTCCGGTCGTCCGAGACGGTCACGACCGCGATCCCGACGCTCGCTGTCTCGCTCGTAGCGTCTTCCTCGGGTCCCGTCTCAGCAGGTTCCTCGTCCGTCTCCTCCTGGACCGACTCCGATTCTTCGGTTGCTGCCTCGTCGTCCTCGTCGTCGTCGCGCCCCTTCGTTCGCCTGTCGCGGGACTGGAAGTCGACCATGCCCGGGCTTGCAGTGCCCGGACTAAATACCTCGTGCCCCCGCATCGTGACTCCCCTCCGGTCCCCTCTCTCGGTGTCGGTCACCAGCCCGATCGATCTGGGCGATTCGAGCCACCGTGGTTTGTATTAGCAAACCAAAATGATTAAGTCACCGGAAATTCGGGTGAACGTATGGGAGAGGCGTTCCACGTAGTCTGTCACGAATGCTCGGAGGAAGCGCTGTACGATAGCCGTTCTGACGCTGTTTCTTCGCGGGAATCGCACTCTGACGAAACGGGTCACCGCGTTAGCATGCTCGACATCGACAGCGCGGTCGCGACTTCGTAGCTACCGGTTGCCAAGTACGGGGGTTTCGCGTGGTAAATCGCCGATTCATACGGACAGTTGTAGACGCCTACCCAGTCGACCGGACGACTGCGTGCGGTTGCTCTGGGACAGACCGACAACTGTCCGTATCGGTGGCGAAATCCAGCAGGGATTTACACCAGGCAGCCTGACCACCGGTCATGGATGCAGTACAGTTCGCCGAACACGGTGGCCGGGGCGTCGTCGAGTACGGTTCCCGTCCTGACCCGACCGTGGACCGGAACGGGGTGCTCGTCGACATCAAGGCCGGCGCGTTGAACCACCTCGACGTGTGGAGCCGCCGGGGGATTCCGGGCATCGATCTCGACTTGCCACACGTGCCCGGCAGTGACGCTGCCGGCGTCGTCGAGGCGGTCGGCGACGGCGTCGATCGGTTCACCCCCGGCGATCGCGTCGCGGTCTCGGCGGGTGTCAGCTGTGGCACGTGCGAGTTCTGTCGCGACGGTGAGCCGACGCTGTGTGTCGACTACGAGGTCCTCGGTGAACACCGGCAGGGCGTCCACAGCGAACTGGCCGCCGTGCCCGCCGACTCGCTCGTTCCCGTCCCAGACGGTGTCGACTGGGCCACCGCGGCGGCCGCGCCGCTGGTGTTCCAGACCGCCTGGCGACTCCTCGTCACCCGCGGGGAGATCGACCCCGGCGAGACCGTCCTCGTCCTCGGAGCCAGCGGCGGTGTCGGCCACGCGGCCGTCCAGATCGCCGCCCACGCCGGCTGTGAGGTGATCGCCACCGCCAGCACCGAGGCGAAGCGATCGACCGCTCGTCGTCTCGGGGCCGATCACACGATCGACTACGAGGCCGCCGACTTCGCCGACGCGGTCCGGGCGTACACAGATCGGCGCGGCGTCGATGTCGTCGTCGACCACGTCGGTGCCGCGACGTGGCGACAGTCGCTCCGCAGCCTCGCCAACGGCGGCCGGCTGCTGACCTGCGGCGCGACGACCGGTCCGACACCGGAGACGAACGTCAACCGAATCTTCGGCAACCAGCTCTCGGTGATCGGCTCGACGATGGCCGGTCCCGGCGAGGTCGACGACGTGCTCTCGCTCGTCTGGGACGGGACCTTCGAGGTGCTGATCCGCGACGTGTTGCCGATGAGCGAGACCGCGCGCGGCCACGAACTGCTCGAGACCCGCGAGGGGTTCGGCAAGGTGGTCGTCGTCCCCGACAGCGAGTACACGGAGGGCGTCTATGAGTAGCGACGCTGACGGAACGGAGCGTGCCGACGGGACCGAGGGCGACACGTACGTCCACCGGCCCAGCGGCGAACCGCCAGCCAGTGACGACGGCGAGCAAGCGTTCGACTGGCGCGGCTGGACGCTCGTGGCGACCGTGTTCTTCGCCTTCATCGTCGTCCCCGGATCGCTGCTGTACCTCCAGCAGGCCCAGTCACTCGTCGCTTCGATCGGATTGAGCTGGATCGACGCCTACCTCGTCCTGCCGCTCGCCCCGGCGATGCTGCTCGGGGCCGTCGCCGTCTGGTCCGCTGTCCGATCGCGATCTGATGGGGCTTGACCGGTGGTGCTCGGAGCAGCACTATCCTGGCGAACGATTGTGACATCAAAAGCCCTCGGCCTGCTAGCCAGATCTGTGCCGGATATTCTCCTTCCGGCCGAATAGTGCCGGCGCAGATCTGGCTTGCGATCCTCGCCCTTCCATCCGCCAGGTTTAGACTGTGACACAGCCGGATCCTGGTGGATGAAAGGGCGAGTGCAGTTGCGGGAACCCGGACCCCGCAAGCACGCGAGCGAAGCGAGCGCGCACAGCGTGGGTCCCGGGACCGCAACTGCACGAGGGCTTTCGGTGCTCCGTCGCTCTCAAACTCGCTCTCGTCACTGCACACTCCCCCTAGAATCCACGCGAACACTTATGAGCGAAACTGGCCAATAGCGTACTCGAATGGCCAGACTGCGCGCCGGTCCACTCCAGGTCGCTCTCGGCGAGCAGTCGGGGCCGCCGACGACCGGGACGGAGCCGGTGTTCCTGTCGCTGGCGCTGGGGGCCGCTGTCGTGGGGATGATCGTCGCGTTCCTCGTCTGGCTCCACCGCGATCGACCGGGTGCGCCGCCGCTGGCAACGTTCGTCGTCGCCGCCAGCCTGTGGTCGATGGCCGAGGGGCTGGAACTGGCAGCCGCCAGCGTCGGCCCGATGCGGACGCTCGCCCAGGTCGAACTGATCCTCTCGACGGTGATTCCGCTGGCCTGGCTGGTCACCGTCCTCGACTACACCGGGCGGGAGTCGTGGCTCTCGCGCCGTCGGCTGGCCGCCCTGCTGGTCGAACCGCTCGTCTTCACGGTACTGGTCGTCACCGCCGGCGGGCACGCACTCGTCTGGCAGGCCCAAGGGACGGCCTCGCTGGGCGCGACGAACGCTTTCGCGCCGACGTACGGCGTCGCGTTCTGGGGCCACCTGGCGTACTCGCTGGCCGTCGTCGCCGTCGGCGGCGTGCTGTTGACCCGCTTGCTCGTGCGCTCGAACCGACTCCACCGCTGGCAGAGCACGGCGTTGCTCGGTTCGATCGCGGTTCCGATGATCGTCCACACGCTGTTCGTGCTGGGCGCGCTACCGACCGGCTTCGATCCGACGAGTCTGGGCTACGTCGCCGCCGGGGTGGTGCTCTCGGCGGGCATCCTCCAGCAGGACCTGCTGGACGTGTCGCCGGTGACACGCGAACTGGGTCGCGAGGCCGTCCTCGCGGAGCTGGACGATCGAGTGATAATCCTCGACGACGACCGCCGGATCGTCGACGCCAACCGGGCGGCGGCGGCTTTCTTCGACGGCTCTCACGAGGAGGTTCCCGGCGAGTCGCTCGCCGATCACTGTCCCGAACTCGCGGCCACGCTGCCCGCCGAGTCGGTCGCTGACCAGTACGAATTGTCACTGGAACACGACGGCGAAGTCCGCTACTACGACGTTCGTGTCTCGCCGCTGTACCGGGCCTACGGCATCGTCTCGGGCCTGCTCGTGAGCTGTCGGGACGTGACCGAACGACGCCAGCGCGAGCAGCGACTGGACGTGCTCAACCGACTCCTGCGGCACAACCTGCGCAACGATCTCAACCTCGTCCGTGGCAGTGCCGAACTGCTCGCCCCGGCTGTCCCCGACGCCGAACACCACCGCATCGACCGGATCACCGAGACCATCGACGACCTCGTGGCGACGAGCGACAAGATCGGCCACCTCACCGACGCGCTGGAGGACGACCGCCGGAGCGCGATTGCCCTCCAGGCGGAGATCGACGCCGTCGTCCGCGATGCTCGCGGTCGTTTTCCCGACGCTGAGATCGCGGTCGACTGTCCCGACGGCGTCGGTGTCGAGGCCGGCCCGTCGCTGTGGGCCGCCCTGCGGGAGTTGGTCGAGAACGCCTGTCAGCACGCCGGCGAGGCCCCGTCGGTCACGGTCCGGGTCAGCGACGACGACGCCGACCGGCAGGTCCGGATCGACGTGATCGACGACGGCCCTGGTATCGATGCCCAGGAGATCGACGCCGTCACCAGCGGTGAGGAGACGGACCTTCGCCACGGCTCCGGCATCGGTCTCTGGCTCGTCACGTGGATCGTCCGGACCTACGGCGGGACGCTGTCCTTCGCTGTCGACGACTCGGGGACGACCGTGACGGTGCGACTGCCGCGGGCCGACGTTGAGAGCGCGGGATCGGCCGGCGGATCGACGGCCGACGAGCCAGCAGCGGACACCGCCACCGCTGACTCAGAACCTGACGCGAGTATCGAGGTGTCTGCTGGCGATGGCGCGACTGTCGACGAGTCCGGTGATGACGACTCGACTACCCCTGTCTCAGAGTCGCAGTGATACCCAGCGTCTACACTGGCCGCGGCGGTCCGTGCGCGCATGGGCTATCACGTCGTCGATCCCGCCGATCTCGAACCGGAACCGGGCCGCCTCTCGGAGATGCGCTACGTGGCGAGACTCCGAACGGAGTGAGGAGTCTCGGAAAAGCGAACGGGGAGCTACGTGACACGTGAGCAGCGAGGCCGCCGAGATGGACCACGTGGGCCTCCAGGTCTACCGCGTCGAACCCGGCGAGGAGATTCCGCTGTCGGGCCTGCACTACCACGACGAGCAAGAGGAAGTGTTCTACGTGCTGGACGGCCAACTGAGCGTCGAGACGCCCGAGAAAGTGTACACCGTCGATCCGGACCAGTTCTTCGTCGCCGAACCGGACAGTCCCCACCGCGCCCACGTCGCCGACGACGCCGAGGACGGGTGTCGCGTGCTGGGTATGGGTGCGCCACCGCAGAGCGACGGGCACAGCTACGAGAGATAGCCCGGTTCACGGAGGGTTTCAGTCGTTCTCTAGCGGTGCTCGACTGTTGCTCACGTTCTCCACCGTTGCTTACTTCGTTCGCAACGCTCTTGCTTATTCGTTGCTCGCGTGTCGCTTCGCTCTCGCTCGCAATTCCGAGCGATAGGTCTCGCTTCGCTCGCCCTCTCTCTCGTTCACGGTTCCCTCCGGTCACCGTTCGCGTTTTCCGAGAGCCCTCACTCCGCTCAGCCCCTCGCTATTCGCTGCTCGCGTGTCGCTTCGTCGTCGGGTGGCAGCGCCACCCGACTGCCCGAGAGACCTCCGGTCTCTCCCTGCTCCCGCTCGCATGTCCGAGAGTTAGGCCTCGCTCCGCTCGCCCTATCTCTCGTTCACGGTTCCCTCCGGTCACCGTTCACGTTTTCCGAGGGCCCTCACTCCGTTCGGCCCCTCGCTACTCTTCGTCTCTCCGCATCGCGATCTCGAACCACGGACAGAGCCGCAGTTGTCGGTAGAACTTCGGGTTCTCGCGGAGGTCGTCGTAGGGAACCCACATCAGACCGCCGACCTCCTCGGGGTCCCGATCCAGCGACGTATTGGTGAGCGTCGCCTGCAGTACGGCACAGACCTCCCACTCGACGCCCGCATTCTCGTAGTAGCGCTTGTACTCGAAGCGATCAGTCACGCGGAGGTCGTCGTACTGGTCGGGCGTGATCCCCAGTTCCTCTTCGAGGCGCTCGCGGGTGGCCTCCTCCTGGGTCTGGCCCTCGACGGGGTGGGAGGCGACGGTGCCGTCCCAGTGAGTGTCCCAGAGGCGCTTGTCGTGGGCGCGCTGGGCGAGCAGGATGTTGTCGTCCTGATCGAAGAGGAGGGCGGTGAAGGCCCGGTGGCGGATACCGTCGCCGGTGTGGGCGTCGAGGCGGTTGACCGTGTCCTGCGGTTCGTCGTTTTCGTCGACCGCGATCACGTCCTGGAGGGCGTTCGCGTGTTCCACGTCGTCATTCATACCCGAATCATCGGGGGAGTCGCTCTTACTCCCTTCGGCTGCGTCGCTCATACGAGTGGCTCTCGGCAGGGACTCTTTGGTTCTTCGATTAGCCGACGCGATCAGCTGCGCAGCGTCTCGTCGGCCAGCTCTGCGAACTGGATCGAGCCAGAGATGTCGTGCTGGCTGGTCCCACTGAGGTCGATCCCGGCCGTCTCACATCGCGCGTGGACTCGCTGGAGGAACGTGGACGTGATCTCGGCGCGCTGGCTCCGGTCGCGCCGGTCCAGCCAGAGGTGGGCCGTCAGGACGACGCCGGTGTCGGACAGGTCGACCACCTGCACTGTCGGCGAGGGGACCGAGCGGACGCGTTCGATCCCCGACGCGACGGCTTCGATGGTCTCGACAGCTCCCCGGAGGTCGGCGTCGTAGTCGACGGTGAACGTACGGACGATCGCCTGCGGATCGTCGCCGGTGACGTTGGTGACGACGCTGTTTGCGAGTTCGTTGTTCGGGACGAGCACCGTCTCGTTCTCGGTGGTCTGGACCCGCGTCACCCGGAGGTCGATGTCGCGGATCAGCCCCTCAGCGCCGTTCCACTGGATCGTATCGCCGACGTTCAGGTCCGGGTCCTGGACGATGAACGCGCCGGAGACGAAGTTCGACAGCGCGTCCTGTGCGGCCAGCCCGACCGCCAGCGTGATTCCGGCGACCAGCACCGTCGAGCCCGAGAGCTGGCCACCGAAGCCCGCGACGTCGAGGCCGACGAGTAACGCGACTGCGACGATGGCCAGGTGGATCCCGCTCGCGACGGCACTCTCGATCGTCGGATCGACTCGTGAGCGCTCAAGCAGCCGCTTGCCGACGGTTCGCAACGCCAGCCAGCCCAGCAGGTATAGCGTCGCGGCTACGACGACCAGTTCTACCACTTGCTGGATCACCTCGGCGTATCGCGTCAGCAGTCGCGTGAGATACTGTTGCTGGAGGACCATGCCGTCACGTAGGCGGCCGACCCCGAGACAGTTTGTTACGGTTCGAATACCGGTCGGTGGCGGGATGGGAGCGACGACGCAGAGACTGTCGTCGCTTCCCATTCGCGTGTTTCGAGGTCTCCCGTCGGTCGGCCTCGTTATCCGAGCCGTTCGTCCAAGATTAACCTCGTTTTGGTCGAGACGACCTCGTCCAACTCCCGAGCCTGCGTGATGAGCGTGTTGACGCCTTCGGTGTCGGCGCAGTCGACGACGAGGACGATGTCGTCTTCCCCCGAGACCTGCCAGACGAAGTCGACTTCGGGCCACTCGGCCATGTGGTCGGTGACGGCGTGGGTGTCGACGTTCACGTCGACGCTGACCTCGATCATCGCTTTGACGTTCCCCGTCTGCGTAGCGATCGTAAAGCGTTCGATGACCCCCTCGTCGATCAGGCGCTCGACGCGGTTGCGCACCGTCCCTTCGGAGGTGCCGACCTGATCGGCGATCTCCGTGTAGGGGGTGCGCGAGTCCCGGCGGAGGATGCCCATGATCTCGCGGTCGAGGTCGTCCATTGAGATATGATGGTTTGCGGGGTCCGTACTTGAGGATTACGAAAATCGTAACTCGACTTCGAAAGCAACCCTTATCAGCCCGAACTTTGTACGTATCTCGTAATGGCTGACGCATACGTCGCGCTGGAAGGTGAGCGTGTCGTAGAGGCACGCTCGCGCGCCCCGGGCGCTACACGTGGCGAACTGGTATTTACGACCGCATACACGGGCTACGAGGAGAGCCTGACCGATCCCTCCTACGAGGAGCAGGTGCTGACGTTCTCGTACCCGCTGATCGGCAACTACGGCGTCCGAGAGGAACGCTTCGAGTCCGATCGGGTCCATCCCCGCGCCGCCGTCGCTCGCGAGATGACCGACGACGTGGCCGAGTGGCTCGAATCGGAGGGCGTCCCGGCCGTCGATCACCTCGACACTCGCGACATCGTCACGGAGATCCGCGACGAGGGTGCGATGAAGTGTGGCATCTCGGCCGGCCCCGACGCCAGCGAGGCAGAAGCGCTCGAACAGCTCGCCGAGTGCAAGCACATGTCCGACCACACCGAGATCGGCGAGCAGGTCAGCGTCGCCGAGCGCGAGACCCACAACGCCGACGGCGACGGGCCGACGGTCGCGCTGATCGACTGCGGCGCGAAGGGTTCGATCATCTCCTCGCTCGTCGAGCGCGACGCCGTCGTCCACGTCCTGCCCCACGACGCGACCCAGGCCGAGGTCGACGACCTCGACCCCGACATCCTCTTCATCTCGAACGGCCCCGGCGACCCCGTGAACTTCGAGGAAGCCGGTGAACTCGTCGAGCAGACGGTCGGCGACGTGCCGCTGGCTGGCATCTGTCTCGGCCAGCAGGTCGTCGCCAACGCGCTGGGCGGCGAGACCGAGAAGATGGAGTTCGGCCACCGCGGGGTTAACCAGCCGGTGCGTGACCTCCGGTCCGGTCAGGTCGTCATGACCACCCAGAACCACGGCTACACCGTCGCCGACCCCGGCGAGAAGCTCAACGTCACGCAGGTCAACGTCAACGACGACACGCCCGAGGGCCTGGAGAACGACGAGCTGGACATCATCACGCGCCAGTACCACCCCGAAGCGAATCCGGGGCCCAACGACTCGCTGGACTTCTTCGACGACGTGCTTGCCCTCGCAAACCAGTAGAAGGCCTGCTGGTATTGCGACCCTTCAAACGCGTCTTGACCGATAGTGACACCTTTAGTGGTGGGACAACTCTGGCCGGGTAATGTCGCTGGCTGACATCGACTGGCGGGACCGCGCTGGTGACGATCCCGCGCTGACGGGGGTGGTGGCGGTGACGCTGATCGCGTTACTCGCCAGACTCGTCGATCTCGGGGGGCGTATCGCACACTTCGACGAGGGGCGGGTGGCCTACTGGGCCCTGGAGTACGCGGAGACGGGATCGATCAGCTACCGCTACATCGTCCACGGGCCGCTCGTCCAGTACGTCGACGCGTATCTCTTCCAGATTTTGGGGACGGGCGACGCCGTGATGCGCCTGCCGATCGCAGTGTTCGGTGGCCTCCTTCCCCTGTCGGCGTTGCTCTTTCGCGAGCACCTGCGCGACAGCGAGATCGTCGCACTCGCGATCGTTCTGGCCGCCAATCCCGTCCTGCTGTACTTCTCGCGCTTTTTCCGGAGCACACTGCTTGTCGCCGGGTTCGTTTTCGTCGCCTTCGGCCTGGCTGTCAGAGCGTACGACACGCGGGCGGTTCGATATCTCTACGGCGTCGCGGCGCTGTTCGCGCTGGCGCTGGCGGCCAAGGAGAACGCCGTCGTCTACGCCATCGTCTGGATCGGCGCGACCGGACTGGTCGTCGACCAGGTTCTCTTCGCCGAACGGGGTGAGGAGTCGGGGATCGGAGTCGTCCGGCGCTACTGGCGCGGATTCACCGAGGGGACGGAGTCGGCACCGGCGTCGAACCCCGGCTGGTGGGTCCTCAACGGCGTCGGCGCGGTCGTCTGTTTCGCCCTGATCGTCTTCTTCTTCTTCGCGCCGCGAAACCCGGCCGAGGGCGTCGGGTTCTGGTACGCCCTGGGGCATCCGACCTCGCTTCCGACCGTCGTCGACGCGACGATCGCCGACCTCACCGAGGGCTTCGAGTACTGGTTCGGCGGCACGTCAGATCCGGGCTGTCACAAGGACAACATCATCGACAGCTACGTTTGCTTCCTGGGTCGGTTCGCGGAGACGCTGCTGGTCGCCGCCGCACCGACGTCCGTGCTCGCCGTCGGCGGGTTCCTGCTCGAACGATGGGCCTCGATCCGTCGCCGCCCGGTCGTCCTCTTCGCCAGCTACTGGGGGTTCGTCTCGGTGCTTGGCTACCCGCTGGGAACCGACATCTACGGCGCGTGGATCACTGTCAACGCGCTCGTCCCGCTGGCCCTGCCGGCCGCAGTCGGACTGGCGTACATCTACAGGGAGGGTCGTGAAGCCTTCGACGGCGACGATCCGGCAGCCAGCGTCGCGATCGGCATCGTCGTCCTGCTGCTCACTGCACAGGTCGCCATGACTGCCGGCGGACTCGTCTACGGGTCGCCGGCCAGCGAGGACAACAATCTCGTCCAGTACGCTCAGCCGACCGGCGACTTCCGACCCGTCATGGAGATCGCGGCCGAGGCCGACACCGGTGACGGGACCGACCTGCTGCTCTACGGCGGCGAACTGGTCAGCACCCAGTTCCCAAGCCCACAGGAGCCCGCCTGCGGTGATCTCGGCCAGCTGTTACCGTTGCAGTGGTACATCGCCAAACACGATCTGGAGGCGTCGTGTGCTGCCGACGCCGCGGCGCTCGACGCACTCCAGGAGCAGCGACCGACGGTGATCGTCGCCCGCGGGCAGAACGCGACCGACCTGCGGAACCGGCTCGACGGGTACGCCGCATCGACCTACGACTTCCGGGCTTCGGGCGAGGAGACGACCTTCTTCGTCCGGCAGGACGTGGCCGCACCGCCGGCGTCGATCCCGAACCGCGGTCGCACTGGCGTCGCTGCCGGGTAGCTCCTGTCTGTCCAGCATTGGTGGCGCTGGCCGCTACGACGGGTGCTCGTCGAGCGCCCCGTGGAACTGTCCGAGTTCGGCTTCCGTACCCCACACCTGGACGAGTTCGTCGGCCGTCTCGATCGTCAGCCGGTGTTTCTCGATCCCGTCACCGGTATCGCCACGAAAGCGTGCGACTGCGATCGTAACCACGAACACGGCGACCCCGCCGGCCGCCAGACCCAGCGAGACCGGGAGCGACTGGCCGGCAAACAGCCCACCGACCAGTGCCGCGACGACACCAGCGATCATCGCGAAGCTCCCGACCCTGACGATCGTCGGTGCCGATCGGTGTGAAACCGTGTCGCGTTCGAGCCCGTCGATCGACGACCGCTCGATCGTCGCCAGTTCGTCGTCGAACCAGAGCAACCGATCGCCGGTGACGCCGACGGTGACGCGCTCTTCCAGTTGCGGTGGCGTCGTCGTGAAACCGCGCTGGACGGCCTGAACGGTCACCGTCGTCAGGAGCGACTCGTCGTCGTTCAGAAACGATCGCAAGACCTGTTCGTCCGTCTCGGGAGCCATCGCTCGACGTGACGGCCGGCCCGGGCAAAGATGTTCTCATTCGGACGGTTGTAGATGTTTCCCCAGATCGACCGCACGCCGTCGTTCGGTCGATCTGGGACGGACCGACAACGTTCCGTATCATAGGGACCGCAGTCCGTTCGGCCAGCGGGGGGGTGACCGGCCACGGTCGCTCACTCGGAGTCGTCGACAGGCTGTCCCCGATACATGACGGTCTGACTCGTGTCGGTGTCTCCGGTGTCGGGCCCGTCGCTACCAGTCTTGACCGGCTGACCGCGGTACATGACCCGGTTGGCGTCCTCGTCGCCGTCGATCTCTTCGGGGTCTTCGGATCGGCGTTCGTCGACGAAGGCGGTAGTGCGTTCGAGCAGCGATTCTTCGACCTTCCGGTGGATCCAGCAGTGATACAGTTTCCGAGGGGTCCGCAGCGCGATCCTGTTGGCCCGGAATCCCGTCTTGTAGGCCGTACTGGCGACCGATTCGTGCGGGATCTCGATGACCTCGTCCCCGGACTCCTTGCCGACCAGACAGAGCGTCCTGCGTCCCGTCACGAGTACGACTGTCCGCCTGTCGCTGGCCGGCGACACGGTGTTGCGCTTCGTGCCGCGCCCGATTCCCCGTTTCCTGTTCGTCAACACGTAGGCGGGCGACTCCGTGGGCTCCAGATAGGTCACCGGCGCTTCGTTCAGCGGTGTCACGCTGGAGAACTGTGACTCCCGTCCGGAGAGGATCTCCGTCGTCACAGAGTCGTGCGGTGCGATCTCCGCCAGCGTCGTCGCCCTGTCGACGATCTGTCGCTCGTTCATCGATTACCCGCGATCCAGCGGGCCGTCGTTCTCACAGCTACCATGAGCGTCGGCTCTCGGCACGCCATCATTACTGTTGGGGACGGCGTATTATTATCCACACAATAGCCTAATACGGTTTCGAGCCGGGTGAGAACCGAAAGGACGTTGGCTAATATCAGAGAGAAGTGATGATCTGGCGACTCTCGAATCCGGTTGTCAGTTGCCGCCCCACTCGCGCTGGGTCTTGGGGCGTGAGGCGATGTCCTGGATGTTGAGCGGCTGGTCGGCCGAGTTGATCGCCTCCAGGGCCGCCTCGGCGGATTCGAGCGTCGAGAAGTACGTGACGGTCTCCTCGACACAGGCTTCGAGCACGTCACGTTCGCGGGAGAGTACCATGTCGATCTCGCCGGCGCGGATCGCCTGGATGATCTCCTCGGTGTCTTCGAAGTCGTCGAAGTCGACCACGTCGAAGTGTTCCTCGAAGCCGACGAGCGGTACGTCGACCAGGGCCGTCCCCTCCAGGGGAATCGGCTTGTTGACGCACATCTGGGCCTTCTGGTAGGCCTTGCCGAAGGAGCCGGCGGTACCCATGACCTCACCGGTCGATTTCATCTCCGGGCCGAGGCGCGGGTCCGAACCCGGCAGGCGGTCGAAGGGCAGCACGACCTCTTTGACCGACACCTGGTCCGGGATGTGCTCGTCGTAGTCGAGTTCGTCGAGGGTGGCACCGGCCATCACCTTGGCGGCGATCTTGGCCAGTGGGACGCCCGTCGTCTTGGCGATGAACGGGACGGTACGCGAGGAGCGCGGGTTCGCTTCGAGCACGTACACCTCACCGTTACGCACCGCGAGCTGGACGTTGAGCAGGCCTTCCGTCTCCAGTGCCTGCGCGATGTCCTCGGTCACCTCGCGGATGCGAGGCATCACGTCCTTGATCTCCTGAGAGCGTGGCGGGATCATACACGCCGAGTCGCCGGAGTGGACACCCGCGGTCTCGACGTGTTCCATCACGCCGCCGATCAGAACCTCGTCGCCGTCGGCGACGGCGTCGACGTCCAGTTCGACGGCGTCGGCGAGGAACTCGTCCACGAGGATCGGCTTGTCCGGGCTCACGCGGACGGCCTCCTCGATGTACGTCTCGAGGTCCTCGTCGTTGTACACCACGTCCATCGCACGGCCGCCGAGCACGTAGCTCGGGCGGACGAGGACGGGGTAGCCGATGTCGTGGGCCAGCTCCAGGGCCTCTTCCTCGCTCGTCGCGGAGCCGCCTTCGGCCTGGGCGATCCCCAGGTCGTCCATCAGCCTGTTGAAGCGATCGCGGTCCTCGGCGAGGTCCATCGCGTCGACGGAGGTGCCGAGGACCTCGCAGTCGAGGTCGCGGCGGTCGAGTTCCTGTTCGAGCGGGTGACCGATGTCGACGGAGGTCTGGCCGCCGAACTGGACCATCACGCCGTCGGCGTTCGTGGCCTCGATCACGTCTGCGACCTCCTCGGCAGTGACCGGCTCGAAGAACAGGCCGTCACTGGTGTCGTAGTCCGTCGAGACCGTCTCGGGGTTGTTGTTGACGACGTGGGCGTCGATCCCCTGCTCGCGCAGTGCGCGGACGGCGTGGACCGAGCAGTAGTCGAACTCCACGCCCTGCCCGATGCGGATCGGGCCGCCCCCGACCACGACGACGCTCTCGACGTCGGGATCGATCTGGAGCTCGTTGCGGTCGATCCCCGAGATCGGGTCACGCGTCGAGTAGTAGTACGGCGTCGTCGCCTCGAACTCGCCGGCGCAGGTGTCGACGAGCTTGAAGTCGCGGTGGACGGTCTCGCTCTCGACGTCCTCGACGGTGACGCCCGCTCCGTCGGTCGCAGCTTCGATCTCGTCGTCTTTCTCGGCCAGATCTCCTTCTGGTACCCACGAGGCGTGCGTGTCGTTGAACTCGCCGCCGGCCATCGCGGTGATCTCCTGGTCAGTGAAGCCGGCCTCGGCGGCGGTCGGGAAGTCGCCGTTCTGGGCCGCTTCGGCCGCTTCCTCGATCTGCTTGAAGCGCTCGACGTACCAGCGTTCGATGTCGGTCAGCTCGACGACCTCGTCGACCGTGTAGCCGCGCGCGAACGCCTCGAAGATGGCGTACGGGCGGTCGGGCGTCGGACGGATCAGATACTCTGCTTCGAGCTCCTCGTCGTCGATCTCGCCCCAGTCGACGGCGGGGTTGTACTCCGACGATCGGAGTGCCTTCAGCATCGACTCGGGGAACGTGCGGCCGATGGCCATCGCCTCGCCGGTCGATTTCATCGCCGTCGAGAGCTCGAACTCCACGTCGCGGAACTTGTCCTTCGGCCAGCGTGGGACCTTCGTGACGACGTAGTCGATCGCCGGCTCGAAGGCGGCAGTGGTCTCGCCCGTGATCTCGTTGTCGATCTCGTGGAGGCGCTTGCCCATCGCGACCTTCGCGGTCACGCGGGCGATCGGGTAGCCCGTCGCCTTCGAAGCGAGCGCTGAGGAACGGGAGACGCGTGGGTTGACCTCGACGACGCGGTACTCGCCGCCCGGGGTGCCGTCGTCGCGCCACGCGTGCTGGATGTTACAACCGCCCTCGATGCCGAGTTCGCGGATGACCTTCAGCGCAGAGTCGCGCATCGCCTGATGGCCCTCGTCGGGGATGACCTGCGAGGGCGTGACGACCGTCGATTCGCCCGTGTGGATCCCCATCGGGTCGATGTTCTCCATGTTGCAGATGATGATACACGAGTCGTCGGCGTCGCGCATCACCTCGTACTCCAGTTCGACCCACCCGGAGATCGACTCGGTGATGAGCACCTCGTTGTTGCGCGAGAGGCGCAGGCCCTTGCGAACGCGTTCGATGAGTTCGTCCATCTCGTCGACGACACCGGAGCCCGAGCCCCCCAGCGTGTACGTCGTGCGCGCGATGACCGGGAGGCCGCCGACCTCGTCGACGGCGTTCTCGACGCGGTCCCGCAGACTCTCCTCGGTGAGTTCCGTGAGTTCCTCGCCCTCCTCGAGCGTGATCGTCGTCGAACCGGGCACTGGCTCGCCGATATCCTCCATGCGCTGTTTGAACAGGTCGCGATCCTCCGTCGCGTAGATCGTATCCAGTGGAGTCCCCATGACCTCCACGTCGTGTTCTTCGAGGACGCCTTCCTCGGCGAGTTCCGCGGTGACGTTCAGCCCGGTCTGGCCGCCCAGGCCGGCGATGACGCCGTCGGGGTCTTCCTTGCGGATGATCTCGGAGATCGCCTCGGTGTTGATCGGTTCGAGGTACACCTTGTCGGCCATCTCCGGATCGGTCATGATGGTCGCCGGGTTCGAGTTCACCAGGACGACCCGCGCGCCTTCTTCCTGCAGGGCACGGCACGCCTGCGCGCCGGAGTAGTCGAACTCGGCCGCCTGTCCGATCTGGATCGGGCCGCTCCCGATGAGCAGAATCGTACGGTCCTCACTCTCTGTCATTGTCCGTGGGGAGTCCGCACATCGTAATAAGCCCGGCGATAAGGTACGAAGATCGAAACCGAATTTCGAATGTCGTAATGTGGTGGTGTCTCATGGGTCGGTCTCACACCACGACGATGAATCGACTCTCCTGTCGAGAGTCGTCCCAGCTACAAATGTGACTCGCTCTGGGATCGCTGCTCGGCTACTGTCCGGGCTGGCGTTCTTCGAACGGCTGGACGACGACGAAGCCTTCCTCGCCGGTGAAGTCCAGCTGTCGGCGCTCGTCCGAGGACGTCCCGATCATGTCCGAGAGGCTGCTGTTGACGTGGGTCCCCGGTGAGACGCCGCTCCACGCGACCGTCGCGCTCGGGTCCGTCCGGACCGGCGGTGTCAGGACGATCGGCTCGCCGTGGGTCGTGATGGCGATGTACCCCGGTCCTTCGAGATAGACGTTCGTGAGCCCACCGCTGGAGGAGCCGGAGATACTGTCGATCATGCCGATACTGTACTCGACGCTGGATTCGAACGCGAGGATATCGTTGCCGTTGACCGTCACCGTCTCGTCGGCGTCGAGTTCGATCAACTGAATGTCCTTGCCCTGGTCGGCGACGTAGAGGTGGCCCGTCCCCTCGACGTTCATCACCGGCGCACCTTCGCCGGTCGCCTTCTGCTTGAGGAAGCCCGTGATCCCACCTTCGGCGGAGCTCTTGCCGGTGAACGAGAGGTCGCCGTCGTACCCGACCATCGATCCCGCCTTGACCATCACCGAGCCGTCGACCGCGATATCGAGCAGTTTGCCGTTCTCGAGCTGGAAGGTCTCTGTCCCGGACTTGGGCGCGTTGTTGCGTGTAAACTCTTCGAGTTTCATCGTTAGTCGAGACCTGATACGAACCCGGACATGATATTAGTACTCATTGAGACGAAAACTGGATACGAGAGGGCAAGCTGGTGGACTGATCGCCGACGGTCGTGTTACAGGGGGAAACTACCGTGACAGGAATGGGTATCCAGCGACGACTCGCGCGGTCAGACTGACGTGCCGCCGGGCGGACAACGGCGGGCCTGTCAGTTATTCTGGTTTGCGAACCGATAGCGGTATGGCTGGTCGCGAATGACCTCGACCTCGCCGGTCTGGGCCCGCCGCCCGAGGACCGTCGCGACGCGGTGGGCGCTGTCGAACTCTTCGCCGTGCTCTTCGAGGACTCGAAGGATCTCTCGCGCCGTCAACGGCTCGTCTGGTTCGGCGTCTTCGAGCACGGAGCGAATGCGCTCGAACTCGCCGTGCCGTATGCGCATGTGCATACATATGCCTTCACACACCATTAAACACCGTCAGACAGCCGTCAGACGCCTGTTCAGCGAAAATCGCCGGACGGGGCGGGGATGTAGAATGTGACGAACTGTCATACGCCATCGCCGACGGCGCTATGTTCTCTCAGTATCGTCTATATAGTTCTCTCGTGGACCGACCGTCGCACGGACACCGCTCGTCGCTCCCGAACACGACTCAGATGGGCGTGTCGTGTTCGGTCTCGAACTCCCGCTGTGCGCGGTACTGGTCGACGAACTCGCTCACGTCGAACTCCAGCATCTCCTGTTCGAACTGCTCGGCGACGGCCTCGTCTTCGGCGTGGCTGACGGCGTGGTCCATCAACTCGACGAGTAACTCGACGACGATCTCGTGGAGTTCCCGCGAGTCGAAGTCCGTGACCCAGACGAGCGCGTACCCGACGTTGCCGTCCTCGGATGTGTCGGCGACGGCGACGTCGTCGGGCACTTCCTCCATCACGATCCCCATGACGTGGGCCGTCGTGAAGCGATCGTACTCCTCCTCTGCTGGTTCGACCGTCTCCTCCAGGATCTCGACAAGGAACTCGGGAACCCACCGCGAGAGTGGATGCATATCCATCACGACGGCGTGGGTCTCGCCACAGCGACAGTCAAACTCGCGCAGGCCCATGTCGAGTTCGTGGACGCTGCGCTCCTCGCCACAGGGGAGGTCGAGCGACGCCGTGCGACCGTCGGGGACGCCGGACTCTGTCATTGTCACACGTAGTCGGTTCGAGCGGTTAAAACGAGCGATGTTCGGCGGCCCTGCTCTCGTCATACGAACAGTTGTAGACGTTTCCCCAGTCGATCGCACCATTCGTGCGGCCGATCTGGGACAGGCCGACAACTGTCCGTATCAGGGCGTGGCGGTCGCATTGTTCGACGACGCGGTGGCACTTTCGTTGCCCTGCACGATCTGGACCGACTCGTTACCGTACACCTCCAGCGTCTCGAGTACGGTCCCGTTGGGCGCGACGCGCTGGACGATCAGCGACGGTCGCTCGATTGCCCCCGATCCGTCGCCGCCGTCGCCGGCTGGTCGATCACCGCGCATGAACGCCCGGACTGCGCCGGTACTCTCGACTTCGGTCACGTCGCTCGACCGCGCGTTCACGAACGCGACGTAGGAAACCCCGCTGTTGTCGGTCGGAACGACGCGGACCTCCCAGTACAGCTGGCCGTCGACGACGACCGGGATCGGTTCGCTCGGGGTAAAGCGGTCCCAGTCGGTCGTCCGGGCGGCCTGTCGTACGTAGTCGGTAGCCTTGCGCGGGCCGAACAGCGACTCGTTCGGGGCGAACCGCTCGAACACGCCGGTCCTGGCGTCGACCGTCCAGACCTCGCGCAGGCCCTGCGCCTCGCCGTAGGGCTCGACCGCGACGACGTACTGCGGGCCAGACTCGGTGTGGATCAGGAACGGTTGGTCGTTGCCCTCGCCGGGGACCGGTGCGACCTCGATCTCGCCCTCGTGGCTCGTGTACGTGTTGATGATGCCGTTACGATACCTCGTCGCGCTTACGCGCTCGCGCGTGAGTGCGAACGGGTAGAGGCGCTCATCCGTCAGTACCTCGTGGTTCCGGGCCTGTTCCGGCGAGAGGTCCTCGACGTTCCCGTCGCTGTCGACGAGAACGACGCCGCCCCACTCCGGCGTGGTGTGGGGCAGCGGCAGCACGTGGAAGTTCGGCCGCGTGTACGGCGTCGCGATGTACTGCTCGCCCTCGTGGACGACCATGAACGAGTCCTGATAGTCGACGAGATACGGGCCGTGTTTCAGCGTCCGCCATCGGTGGTTGTTGAAGAACACTGTCCCCATGCCCGCGCGAAGGTCGCCGGTCACCGTCTCGACGCGGGTGTTCTGGCGCGTCATATCCACCAGTACTGTCCCGTGCTGGCGCTTTGTCAGGTGGTTCCAGAGCCCGTCCGGTGAGAGCGCGTACGACCAGTACAGCGTCCCGTTGTACACGGTGATGTCGCTGTTCGTGACCCGGTACTGCGGGAAGTTCAGCGTGTTCGACGCGTAGCGCTGGGCGACGCTCCGGGTGACGATCCGGGGGTTCTCGGCGTCGCTCTCGGCGAGTCCTGTCCCCTGTTCGGCGTCTGCGAGGGTCTGTTTGCCGAGGCGTTCGGACGCGAACAGGCCCGCCAGCGCGACGCTGGCCACGAGCAACAGGACGAGCACGGTCAGTGCGGCCGACGCTGTCACCTGATCGCCGAGGCGATAGACGCCCGCCGCGACCGCCACGGCCACCACGAGACCGGGGAGTATCACCGGCGTCGTGTAGAGGAAGTAGACGACTCCGTGGAGCCACGGGCGGAGGGACCAGAGCACGGCGAGTGCGACGACGGCGACCACAGCCAGCCCGAGTCTGAGCTGTCGTCGATCGATCGTACGGGGACTGGGACTCATCACCACCTGCTGACGGTTGGTGTGCTAATAACGACAGGTGGTTCTCGTTCGACCGGCCGCCGCCTGTGGCGGGTCACTCCGTCCCGATCGCTGGCTGTCGGCTGGACAAGTAGTCAGGGCCAGTCGTCGCGCTGCTCTTCGGACTCGACGGCGTCGGGTGACTCGGGTTCACCCAGTTCCCAGCCGGCTGCCTCGGCGGCCTCCTCGACGGTGAGGTACTCCCAGTCCGCCGTCTCGGCCAGCGCCGCGTCCTCGTCGCTGGTACCGACGAAGACGTGTCGGTCGGTGTCGAACTGTTCTTTGACGTTCCCGAGGCTCTCTTCGCGCCCGCGTGGCCCGGAGAAGAAGTCCTGTCTGATTCGGTGTTTCCGACAGAAGTTCGTGACGACGTAGGTGGGTTTCTCGGAGATGACGCCGACGTACTCGGCCCACTGGCGCGCGTCGTTGAAGACCGCGTCGGGCTGGGCGAGTTGCTTGAGCGCCGCGAGTTCGATCGCGAGTGTCATGTCGCCGCTGCCACCAACCATGCCCGTGAGTCGGCAGTGACCGGAAAAAAGGCCGTCGGTTCACCGTCCTCTCATACGGAACGTCGTCGGGCTGTCCCAGATCGACCGCACACGATCGTGCGCTCGAGTGGGTACCCGCCTACGACTTTCCGTATCACCGGCGGTGGTCGTCGGCATCCTGCAGTTTCGACGCTTCCTCGTTGATGTCCTGCATGGATTTGACGGCGTCTCGTCCGTCCTCTTGGCCGTGAGCGAAGTTGACGGACGCGTCCAGCAACGATCCGGCGTGACCGCCGTCTCCGTCGTCCTCGCCGTTGGATCCGAGGATCTCGGCCAGCCACTGGACGAATCGTCGGAGCATACGCTGTTCTTTCCGCTACAGCGACAAAAAACGTCGGTCGGACTACTCGGCCTGTGCGGGGGCCATCTCTTCGAGCTTCTCTATGTCCACGTCTTCGGCAAGCAGGAGCTCTTTCTTGTCTGCGACCTCGCGCTCCTCGCGAATGAGCTTCTTGAACTTCGACTGCTGGGAGAGATCGCCGATGAGCACGCCGCCGATCAGCTTCCCGTCCTTGAAGGTGAGTCGCCGCCACTCGTTCTCGGAGTACTTGCGTTCGCAGTCGTCGTCGCCAAGCGTCGGGTGGCCGAACGAGAGGAAGGGGAAATCGAAGTGCGTGATCGAGTACGTCGACACCCAGCGGAACGCTTCTTTCTCGTCGTCGGCGACCATGTTCTGGCCGGCGACACTGCCCTGCTCTTTGGCCGATCCCCACGCGCCGTTCTGTGCGCGCTCGCCGAGGATCGTGTCGTAGAACTGCGTGATGTCGCCCGCCGCGTAGACGTCCTCGACGTTGGTCTGCATGTACTCGTCGACGACGATACCGTCGTCGGTCTCGACGCCGGAGCCCTCGAGGAACTCCGTGTTGAAGTTCAGGCCGATCGCTACGCCGGCGAAATCGCCATCGTGTCGGTTGCCGTCGGGGTCGACGGCGGCCTCGACGTGGCCGTCGTCGTCGACCTCGAAGTGATCGACGCCGGACTCCAGGACTGGCTCGACGCCGACACCGCGCATCGCCTCGTGGATGATCTCCGCGCCGTCGAGGCTGAGTGCGTAGCGCCACCAGCGGTTACCACGCATCAGGAACTTGCCGTCGATACCCTGGGCACCGCAGATGGCTGCGAGGTCGATCCCCAGCAGGCCTGCGCCGACGATGATGCCGTCGTCGGTCTGCTCGGCGTGCTCCCTGATGTTGCGCGCGTCCTGGAACGTCCAGAAGTGGTGGATCCCGTCGGCGTCGGCGTTGTCGACGGGCAACTGGGCCGGCGTCCCGCCGGTTGCGACGAGCAGCTTGTCGTACTCGTAGGTGTCGCTCTCGTGCGTGTGGATCTCGTGGGCCTCAGTGTCGATGCGGGTGACGTGCGTGTTCAACTGGAGGTCGATGTCACGCTCCTCGTACCACTCGGGTTCGTGGATCGAGATCGGTGCTTCGGGGAGTTTCCCCTTCGCGAACTCTTTGATGAGGATGCGGTTGTACAGTGCTTCACCCTCGTCCGTGATGACGGTGATCTCGGCGTCCGGGTCGGCCTCGCGGATCGACTCGGCGGCCGACGACCCCGCGATGCCGTCACCAATTATCACGTGCGACGTGCTCATGAGCGAGAAGTTGGATATCAGGCTTAATGTGGATTGCTATCTGCGCGTCCGTTGGCAAGTATTGTCGTGGGCTCGATAATCACCCGGATCGCGGGGTTGAAGGCCGTCGCGTCCAACAGTCAATCGATGAAACTCCGCCAGAACGTCAAGCACTTCGCTGCGAAGCAGGCGCTGACACTGCCCGTCCTCGGCAAGAAGGTGAACGACCGGCTGGTGGACCTGCACACGAACGTCTTCGCAGGCAAGGCCGACGAGGCTCGCGCCGACGAACGGCGTGCGCACCTCGACGACTTCTTCGACGCGACCATGGACACCTACGTCGCGGCGCTGGAGGCGGGCTTCCCAGAGGCCGAGGCCCGTGAAATCACGCACGTCCAGGCGAACTTCGACTTCTACAACCACGGCTGGACGGAGATGATGGAGTTCCCCAGCGACGAACTGGAAGCCCACTACGAGCGCTACGAGGAGTTCTTCGAGGCCTACGGCATCAGCATCGACGACCCGCTGGGCGACTTCCGTCCGATCGACGGCATCGCCGAGGCCCCGTCGACACCAGAGAAACTTGACGACCCCGAGCATCCCCACGCTGTCGGCGGGTTCGCCGACGACGCCTACGTCGAGACTGCAGACGGTGAACTCGTCGTGGGCGGGCAAGAAGAACCCGAAGACGTCGATCCGAGTGACGCGCCCGGCATCGAGGAGTAACTCGCACGCGAGAGTGTTCCATCGCCGAGCGGCGAGCGGTTATCAGCCGTGAGAAAATCGGGGGTGACGTTATCCGTTGTTCCTCCTCATTACTCGCGTATGAGTCATTCCACGACCGATTCGAGTCGCCCGGGCGACCGGGACGATCCGCCGGTCGTCATCTCGCCGACGGCGTCGGGGAGTGCGCGCCTCTGGACGGAGATGGGTGCGCTCTCCCATCGCATCAACCGCTTCCTGCCGACTGCGATACAGGGGACGCTGAACCGCTCGCTGTACGTCCACGCAGGGATCGCCGTCGCGGTGCCGGCGCTGGTGGCCATCGCGACCGGCTCATTCGTCACGGCCGCGTCGATCCTGCTCGTCACGTTCGGCTTCGGTGCGCTCATCTACGGCGAGATGTACCGCATCATCCAGAACCTGCAGGACGCGACGACCGCGATCAGCGACGGGACTTACCGCTTCGAGATCGCCGAGCACCGGGCCGACGAGATCGACGACGTGTACCGTGGCATCGAGTCGACGGCGGCGAACCTCGACGAACGTATCTCGGAGGCGCAGGCGGCACGGAAGGCAGCCGAGGAGGCACAGGCCGACGCCGAACAGGCCCGCACCGAGGCGGAGGCGACCGCCGAACGTCTCCAGGCACGTGCCACCGAGTACAGCACGGTGATGCAGACCGTCGCCGAGGGCGACCTGACTCGGCGGCTGTCGACCGACGCCGACAACGAGGCGATGGCCGAGATCGCGACCGCGTTCAACGAGATGCTCGAGGACCTGGAGACGACGATACAGGACGTGGCAGCGTTCGCCGAGACGGTCTCGACAGTCACCGACGACGTCGAGTCGCGGAGTCGAGCCATCGACCAGGCCAGTGACGCGGTCGGCGAGGCGATGGCCGAGATCAACGAGGGCGCAGGCGACCAGCAAGACCGACTCGACGCGGCGACCGACCGCGTCAACGACATCTCCGCGACCGTCGAAGAGATCGCCGCGTCGGCGACGGAAGTCGCGGCGACGGCCGACGAGGCTGCCGAAACCGGGCACGAGGCCAGAGACGCCGCCGCCGACGCCGTCGAGGAGGTCGAGAGCATCACGGCCGCCGTCGCCACGATGGCCGACGACGTGACGGAGCTGTCGAATCACATCGAGCAGGTCGACGAGATCGTCGATCTCATCGACGGCATCGCCGAGCAGACGAACACGCTGGCCCTGAACGCCTCGATCGAGGCCGCCCGTGCCGGCGAGGCGGGCGCGGGCTTTGCCGTGGTCGCCAACGAGGTCAAGGGACTGGCCGAGGAGACACAGGACGCCACCCGGGAAGTCGAATCGCTGATCGAGGAGATGCGCCAGCAGGCGACGACGGCCGTCGACGGCGTCGAGACCGTCGAAGCGAGCGTCGAGGAGGGCACCGGGACGATCGAGGAGGCCATGGACGCGCTGACCGATGTCGTCGACGGCATCGAGGACGTCAACACCGGGATACAGGAGATCGACGCAGCGACCGACGAGCAGGCCGAGACGACCCAGCGCGTCGTCACGACGATCGAGGAGACCGCCGCCCTCAGCGACGAGACGGCAACCGCGGCACAGTCTGTCGTCGCCACGGTCGACGACCAGAGCGCGGAAACTGCCGCCCTGACCGACGCGATCGGCGATCTATCGACAGAGGCGACACGGCTTCAGTCGGCGCTCGACGATCTCGCGGTCGGGAAGCAGACCGACACCGACAGCGCCGTGGCGACCGCGATGGACGATTAGTTTTCGGTGGCTCGTCGAGCCACCCGGTCCTCGCGGTTTCACCGCTCGGATTGTTGGTTGCCCTGGCGGGCAACCTTATCCGCGCACTCGTACCCAGCCACGATCCCGCCGTTGAGGCTGCGCTCGGGGTACTGGGCGCGGGAGGCCATCCCGGCGTAGTACACCCCGTCTGCGATCTCGTCGGCCAGGTCGTACGGGATCACCATGTGCAGATAGCCCCGTTCGTAGATCGGTGCGGTCCGGGGATTGCGTGCGGTTTTCACCCAGTTGACGCTGTCTCGATCGAAGTCGGGGAAGAGGTCCTCGATGCCGGCGAGCCACGTCTCGCGGATCTCGTCGTCGTCCTGCTGCCAGTAGGGGTCCTCGGTACTCTGGACGTACTTGGCGACGTACAGCAGGTGTTCGCCGCCGTAACGTTCCGGGGGCACGAAGTTGGTGTGCTCGATCAGTGCGCCGAACGGGGCGTCGTCGGCGATGTTGAGCCAGTAGGTTTCGGTCAGTGGCTCGTCCATGCTGATCACCGAACAGATCGTCGCCTGGAAGTCGATCTCGCACTCGTAGCCCGTGAGCGCTTCGAGCACGGTGGGCATCGCGGCGACGATCGCCGCGTCCACGTCGTGGCTGGTCGTCCCCTCGTCGGTCGTGACCGTCAGTGAGTCGACCGCGCCGTCGGCGGTCGCGAGGTCTCGCACGCGTGCGCCGGTCGTGATATTCTCACGCCCGACCGCTTCGACGAGCGCGTCCAGGAGCTGGCCGAACCCGCCGTCGAGGTAGCCCAGGATCTCGCCTCTGAGGATGTCTCGTTCGCCCCGGAACTTGACCCGCCCCAGCAACCACGCGGCGCTCACGTCCTCGGCGCGGTCGCCGAACTTCGCTTCTAACAGTGGTTCGAAGAACGACTTGTAGACGTTCTCGGTCGTGTGATCGAGGACGAAATCCCTGATGGGCATGTCCTCGAAGTCCTCCAGTCGCTCGTAGCTGTCGAACTTCGGGATTCCACCGCGAACGTCGATATCGAGCGTGAGCATTCCCAGTCGGAACGTGTCGTACAGGCCCAGGTGGGGGTACGCAAGGATCTCCCAGGGTTTGTCCATCGGGTGGACGATCCCGTCGACGTAGTAGGCGTTCTCACCGATCCGCCACTCCAGTTCGTCGCCGAGGCCGAGTTCCTCGGCCAGTTCGACGATCGTCTCTTCGGACTTCGAGAGGTGGTGGTAGAACTTCTCCAGTGGGTCGCCGGCCGTGTCGTACACAGCGGCTAGCCCGCCGACCTGGTCACTCGCCTCGAACACCTGTACCTCGTGGCCGCGTTGCTGGAGTCGATACGCGGCCGCGAGTCCCGCGATCCCACCGCCGACGACGCCGATCATGACACCTCGTTTTCGGCCGACCGGGATGTGTGTTGCGTCTCGCCCTGCTGGAACTCGAGGACAGCGACTGCGCCCATGCAGTCGCCGTTTTCGTCGGTGTTGTCCTCGATCCAGACAGTGCCACCGTAGAGGTTCATCATCACCGAGACGAAGTAGAGGCCGAAGCCGTGACTGGTCTGGCTCGTGCCGACGTTTCGTTCGAAGACGGTCTCCTTCATCTCGTCGCCCATGCCGGGGCCGTTGTCGGCGACGCGGAACTGGACGCGGTTGGCGATCCGGCGGACGGTGATCTCGACGCGGGGATCGGCGCCCCCGTTGTGCGCGATGGCGTTCGAGACGATGCTGTCGACCACTTTCTCGACGAGGTCGTTGGCCCGAACGGTGGCGTCGTCCTCGATATCGAGTTCGACCTCCACGTCGTCGAACTCCGGAGTGAGTCTGTCGAGTCGGCGCCGGATCACACTGGCGAGGGCGATCTCGTCCAGCTGTCTGGCCTCGGTCGCACTGACGGTGTCGTTGATCGCGTCGATGTCGTGGCTCAGCTCCGCCAGGTCCTCACACCACTGGACGATCCGGTCGAGGTGGCGCTCCCGCGGTTCTTCGACGTGGTTCCGGAGGTGGTTGGCCCGCCCCTCGATCACGAGCAGCGCGTTCCGGAGCGTGTGTCGGAGGGTGCCGTTGAAGAACTCGACCTGCTCGTTGCGTCGCTCGACCGACTGTCGGCTCTGTCTGAGTTCTCGCTCTCGCTCGACCTGAGCGAGCGCGACCTGTGTGGTCCGTGCGAGGATCGTCGCGAACTGTTCGTCTTCGGTGACGAACGCGCCTCGCTCCGTCGAGCCGATCAGCAACACTCCGTAGTCGCCGATCGGAACGAGCAGGAGGTGGGGAAACGGCGTGTCGGGGTAGTCGTCGCCGATGTCTTTGACCGCGATTTCCCCGTCCCTGTAGGTCTCGAACACCGGGTGCTCGGGTTCGTCGACGACCTTCGTGGCCTCGGAGTAGTGTCCTTCGAGCGCGTCGCTGACGGCAGTCACGCGGAGCGTGTCCGTCTCTGGCTCGTGGACGTAGACCGCCGCGGCGTCCTGATCGAGGACCCGATCGGCGAACGTCACCGTCAGTTCGGCGATCCGCTCGGTCGAGCCGGCCGTGATGAAATGCTGGGTCGCCGCCTGCAGCGCTTCGAGACGGTCCTGTCGGCGCTGCTGGCCGGTCACGTCTCTGAGGACGACGAGCCGTCCCCGTTCGATACCGTGCTGGTCCTCGATTGCAGTGACGCGCGGGTCGAAGTAGGTGATCTCGTCTCGGTCGGTCTCGGGCCTGGAATACACCGCGTTGCCGTCGACGTTTCCCGTGAGTCCCGGCGCGACCTCGTCGATCTGTCGCCCGCTGAGCGCCTCCGCTTCGAAGAAGGTCGCCGCCGCCCTGTTGTGGTCGAGGATTCGCCCGTCCTCACCCAAGACGAACACTGGGTCCGGGAGTTCTGCGACCAGGATATCGCTGGCCATCGGTGCCACGTCGAGGATGTCGTAGCGGAAGAGTCCCCAGCCGAGGACGAGCCCCATCACGCCCAGTGACGCCGGTGTCAGGTCCACGCTCGGATGGGTGAGTGGCACGACCTTCATCCCGAGGTCGACGACGACGGGGATCATCGCCCCGACCGCGACGATCGCCGTCTGCCGCCGGTAGATCGCACGTGACCTGAGCAGGAACCGGAACAGCAGTCCGAGCCCGAGCGCGAGGACGGCGTACGTGTGGATCGATTCGACGGTCGACGCGGGGTCGTCCGCGACGACTCCGATCGTGGCTTCGTGTTGCGTGACGAACTGGGCCGATTCGGGTCCACTCGCCAGTGTGTGCTCCGGTGCGGTCACGACGAGGACGGCGTAGATCGCCGGGACGAGAAACACCGCCCCGATGACCGTCGGCCTGCAGTACTCGTTCGCACCAGTGTAGGCCAGCACGAACACCAGCAGTAGCGGCGCGATGCAACTCGATGTGATCCGTATCAGCACCTCCAGCAGGTACACTGTCTCGAGATCGCTCGACAGCATCTTCGCCGCTGCCAGGAACGCCCATCCCGCACAGACGACCATCAGCCAGCCGAACGCAGACATCGCCGGCCGGTCGCGGTGGCGCCACGCGAGGCCGGCCATGGCCGTCCCGATCACCCCACCGAGAACGCTCGCAACGGCGACGCCCCAGAGGATGTACGCAGCCATTCAGTGTCTCGTCCTGAGTATACCCGTTACCGCATTAATCGCTTGCGGCTCATTCTCACATCTTTGAACGAGGCCGTCCGGGAACGGCCCGGGAACGGACGGGTCAGTCCGCTACCTTTTTGCCTGCAGTGGGGATACTCGGATGCATGCTAACCGTCCGGGCTCCTGCGACGAGTGCAAATCTCGGGAGCGGCTTCGACGTGTTCGGTGTCGCGCTCGAACGCCCGGCGGACGTCGTTCGCGTCTCGAAAGCCGAGCAAACGACCATCGAAGTGACCGGTGCGGGCAGCCAGTTCATCCCGGAAGACCCCGAGAAGAACACGGTCGGCGCTGTCGCCGAGGCGCTGGACGCCCCGGCCCACATCGAGATCGACAAGGGGATCCGCCCGGCGTCTGGCCTGGGATCGTCGGCCGCCAGCGCCGCCGCTGCGGCCGTCGGCCTGAATCGACTCTACGATCGAGGCTACTCCCGCGAGGAACTGGTCCCGATCGCCGCCAAGGGCGAGGCCGTCGTCTCCGGCGACGCTCACGACGACAACGTCGCCCCCTCGATCATGGGCGGCTTCACGATCGCGACCGACGACGGTGTCCGGCAGGTCGACGCCGACATCCCGCTCGTGGCCTGCCTCCCGGACATCGTCGTGTCGACGCGGGATGCCCGCCGGGTCGTCCCCGAACGGGCCAGCGTCGAACAACTCGTCGAGACGGTGGGCAACGCGGCGACCCTGACGACGGGGATGCACCGCGATGACCCCGACCTCGTGGGGAAGGGGATGTACGACTCCGTGGTCACGCCGGCCCGTGCGGAGCTGATCGACGGCTACACAGACGTGCGTGCGGCCGCACTGAACGAGGGGGCGACCGGCGTCACGATCAGTGGTGCGGGACCGACCGTCATCGCCACGTGTCACGAACGCGACCAGCGTGCGATCGGTTCGGCGATGATCGAGTCTTTCGCCGACGAAGGCGTCGAAGCGCAAGTGTACCAGACCCGGATCGGGGCCGGCGCGACCGTGTTCTAGGTGCGATCGGTCGGAGGATACGCTTTTCATCTTCCCACCGGAAGCGTGCCGGTATGGTTCCCGACTCCGATGGCGACGACGACACCCAGCGCCCGCGCTCTCCCGGCGGCGGTGAGCCGAGCGAGGCGAGGCAAGACACATCAGAGCTCTTCTCTGATGGCGGTGAGCCGAGCGAAACGAGGCGAACCTCGTCAGAGCTCTGCTCTGACGGCGGCACCGATCCCGGTTTCGACGAGGCGAGACTGTACAACGTCGTACGCGCGGCGATGAAAGACGCGCTGCTCGACGTGATCGGGACGCTGTTGCTCGTCGGGCTCTCGTTCGTGCTGGTCGCGATGGGCGGGCAGATCCTCCTGCAGGCCGACGCCGTGACCAGCGGTGCAGTCGGGGGCGTCCTCGTCCTCGTCGGCCTGTACATCGCCGCGGCGACGCTCGAACTGATCCCGCCGATCCGCGAGTGGGTGTAGTCGATCCTCCCACTCTCCCCTCATTTTACGGGGATTTATCTGATCGGGGTGTGTCATGGTTTTACATGGCACGCGGACAGTCAGATCTCGCCACTCGTACCGGTGGCAACTCGCCGCTGGCGATCGACCGGCTCGCGTTCCGGGCCGGAGTCGCAATCGCGGCGCTGGCGCTCCCTCTCGCGGTCGGGACTGGTCTCCTTCTCGTCCTGACGCCCCCCTCGCTGACCGCCGGATTCGATAGCGCACTCGCGGCAGCGACCGGGACGCTTGGACCGCCAGACGGCGTCGGTTGGGTCTTCCACGTCACCGTCCTCGGTTTGCTGGTGGGCGCGTGGCTCGTCGGCCTTGGACTCGTGCTCTCGGAACTGCTAGAGTAGCTACTCGCCGTCGCTCCCTCCGTCGGTCGCCGCCCCCTGTGTGTCGACCGCCTGTCCGTCATCGAGTTGTGACTCTCGAAGCGCTGCGGCCGCCTCTTCCCGGGCCGAGAGTTCACGCTGTGGGAACGGGATCGTGATCCCTTCCTCGTCGAACGCGTCCTTGACACCGGTCACGACTCCCGAGACTGCCCGCCACTTCCGGGGCGGACTCGGGTGCTCGATCCAGTAGCGCAGTTCCAGCACGATCGAAGAGTCACCGAAGGCCTTCGGGATCACCTTCGGTGCCGGGGCGTCCTCGACGATGTCGACGGCCTCGATCGCTTCGAGCGCGGCCTCTTCGGCTCGTTCGGGATCGGCCTCGTAGTCGATACCCACGTCGGTCCGCAGGCGAAGCCGACCGTTGGAGCTCCGGTTGGTGAGCGACTGGTCGCTGACTTTGTCGTTGGGCAACACGACGGTCTCGCCGTCGAAGTTCTGGAGGCGCGTGTTGAGGATCGTGATGTCGGTGACGATCCCCTCTTGGTCGCCGACCTCGATCCAGTCGCCGACGGTGAAGGGCCGCGAGAACATCAGGACGAACCCGGCGATCAGCGAGCCCAGCGTCTGTCGCGCGGCCAGTCCGACCACGATACCGAGGAAACCCGCCCCGACCAGCAGGCCGCTGAGGTCGAACTCCCAGAGCGTGAGGATCGCCGACCCGACGGCGACGAACAGGAGTACCTGCCCGACGCGTAGCATCACTTCCTCCTGGTGCTGGGTGACGCGATCGGCACCCTGACTGAACCGGCTGATCGCGTGCTGGAGCTGGTCTGAGCCGATGTAGGCAAGCAACACCAGCACCAGTGTGAGCGCGCCGTTGAGGACCTGCGGAATCGCGCCGAGGATGAACTGGCCGGCCGAGACGGCGACGTCGACGAGCCCCCAGACGACCAGCAGCGCCAGCCCCGACACGATCAGGACCGACAGCTGCAGGATGCGTAGCACCATTCCCGACACTGTCGTCGGGATGTACTCACCGAGCAGTTCGATGCCGTCGGCGACGTGCCCGTCGAAGAATCGGGAGGAGAGGAGCCGTCGGAGCTGTCCGATCAACACCGGCGCGACGACGAGGGCTGTCAACACCGCGATGACGACCAGCAAGCCGGTCATGACGGCCCGCCCCTGTGTCGTCGCCAACTGCTCGATCAGCTCTCGCCCCTCTCTGAACAGGACGGTCGCGTTCTCCTGGACGGCCGACGGGGTCGTCGTGCCGTTCGCTGGCGTTCCTCCCGGCGTTCCGATCGGAGTCGCCGTCCCTTGCATAGTTGCCCGACTGTGCTACAGGGGCTTCAGGCTTCTCAACCACTTTTTTCGACTGCGGGTTCGAGTCGCGCCGAAGGCGCGCTCGAACCGTCTGCTCACGGGCCGAAGGCCCGTTCGCATGGTATGCGGGACCGTTGGTCCCGCACTACTTGTCGAAAAACGTGGGCGAAAAAGGTCGAACGCGAGCCGTCGGCTCGCGTTCGGTGTTGTGCGTGAGCACCGCGAACGCACTGCTCGTCAGAGCTTGCTCTGACGGTGAACCGGGCGACCTGCCGGGTCCTTCGGACCGCTCGTTCGCGCGAATGCTAACCGCCCGAACTTGGTCAATACCGGTGAACGACTGAACAATCGACGCTGGCGCGCGCTGTCGCGCCCTCGTGGCGCGACGGAAGCTGTGCGAGGGATGAACGAACGAGCAACAGCGAGTGAGTGAATCGGATGGGGAGGTGTGTGGTGTAGTCCTGTCCTGGCGGATCGAAAGGGCGAGGCGCGCTCGCGTCCATTCAAGTCGTCTGAGCGGGCACTATCGGAGGGAGTCATGCAACCGACGATATCCCGCTCAGCGACCGCGAGCGCGCCGAGGGCTTTCACCACTTCTCGACAGTTTTGTTCGGGCTGCTGTTCGTTTCTTTCACCCCCTCACCAACAGATTCGACCGGTCCAGTCGCACAAACACTGAACGGGTCGTTCATCACTGATGAGCCAGAAATCAATTGCCCTGTGAACCGTTCTATGACACGCTGAGAATCCGTCTCAATCCAGCCGTCGGTCGGCGAACCGGTCGCGGATCTCCGGCTCGGGCACCGGGCACTGCTCTTTCTTCCCGAACACCTGATAGCGGTACTCTGCCACGAGGTCGTAGACGCGGTCGCGCACGCCTTCGGGGAGGTAGACGAGCGGGTACGCCAGCGGCCACGGGCCGTCGAGACGGCGAGCGACCTTCAGCGCGGCCGTCGACTTCGTGGTCACGTCGCCGTCCTCGACGAGGACGAAGGAGTCGAAGTCCTCGGTCGGGAGGTCGTGACGCTCGAGGAGAGCCTGTCCAACGTCCGACTGGAGCGGTGCGAACAGGAACTCGCCGCCCGCGTCGAAGCGGATGACGAACCTGACGATCCCGTTACAGAGGTTGCAGACACCGTCGAACAGCAGCACTGGTTGGTCGATGTCGTCGAGAAGCGCGTCACCGTCCACAGCGTCGTCCGTTGTGTCGTCGCCCGCAGTTTGCTGGTCGTCCGCGGATCTGTCGTCACCAGCGCCCGCGGGCGCGTCGGTGCTCACGGGTCGATCTGCTCCCCGTTCGCATGGTCCGAGATTCCTCGCTGTGCTCGCAATCTCGTCATCTTAGACGCCGCGGCCCTGCATCTTCTCTTCTTCGGGCAGGTCGACGTTGGCGTCGCCCTTCATGCCGCCGCCGATGTCGGAGGCGATCTCCACGAGGCGCTCGGGATCGTCCCAGTTGTTGACGGCCTCGACGACGGCGGTGCCCATCGCCTCGGGGTCCTCTGCGCCGAAGATGCCGGAGCCGACGAAGATGCCGTCACAGCCGTGGTGCATCATCAGCGCCGCGTCGGCCGGCGTCGCGATGCCGCCGGCGGCGAAGTTGACGACCGGGAGGCGACCGATTTCGGCGGTCTCGTGGACGAGCTCGGCCGGGGCCTCGTTCTCGCGGGCCCACTTCTCGCGCTCTTCCCAGTTCATCCCCTCTAGCTTGCGGATCGCGCCCTTGATGTTGCGCTGGTGGTGGACGGCCTGGTTCACGTCGCCGGTGCCGGCCTCGCCCTTGGTGCGGATCATCGCCGCGCCCTCGTCGATGCGCCGGAGTGCCTCGCCGAGGTTGCGTGCGCCACAGACGAACGGTGCGGTGAAGTCGCGCTTGTCGATGTGATACCGGTCGTCGGCGGGCGTGAGCACTTCGCTCTCGTCGACCATGTCTGCGCCGGCTGCTTCGAGGATCTGAGCCTCCTTGGTGTGGCCGATCCGGGACTTGCCCATCACCGGGATCGACACCTCGTCGATGATCTCTCTGAGGGAGGCCGGGTCGGCCATCCGGGAGACGCCGCCGCGCTTGCGGATGTCGGCCGGGACGGCCTCGAGGTTCATCACCGCGACCGCACCAACGTCCTCGGCGATGCGGGCCTGTTCGCGGTTCACGACGTCCATGATGACGCCGCCCTTCTGCATCTTCGCGAAGCCGCGCTTGACCAGCTCGGTCCCACGCTTGAGGTCTTCGAGATCCGTGTCGGACATTACGCCCGACTTAGGATTGGACTCACTTAACGGGTCGCTTTCGGGAGTCTGGAGGTTCGCCCGCGTGTCGAACAGGGCGCCCGTCACCGGCTGGTCGTCGGTCGACTTCCGGTTCGTTTACGACGACGGATCGCCCGGCCAGTACGTGAGCGGGACTCGAACCATCACGTACTGAACGCCCCAGAGTTCGGATGGAGAGATTTCTACTCATTGTTCACTGCTGTTTCCGTTGTATTATCTGACCATCGCCCATGCTAACAGTTCTCTTTATCATAATCTTTATTGTAGTACACCTCCGGAACGAGTACACAGTAGGTGCGTGTGAGCAAGTGACGGGGCGTGACGAGATGGTTGGGGCCATTCGTCGCACCGCATCATACGGACGGTTGTCGACGTTCACCCAGTCGACCACACGACTGCGTGCGGTCGATCTGGGACAGACCGGGAACCGTCCGTATACGTGGGGAGACACGGCTGGAACGTGGGAAGTTCCTGGGATGCTGTGTGGGCGACTGGGTATCGACGCGACCTACTAGCTCATGGCTGGGACGCCGTGGGGATCGACACATGACATCGGACAATAGCGACTCCGACGACTGGGGGCTATCGCGCAGAAACTACGTCAAAGGCCTCGGGATGGCCGGACTGGCCGCTACTGGGGGGTCAGCAGTCTCCGGCAGCGCAACTGGTGCGATTCCGGACTCGGATATCGTCTCTGTGGGGAGTGGTAGCTACACGACGACGGTGCCGGACACGTCGAACCTCTCGTTTTCCGACGGCGGCGGCTACGGGACGACGCCCGACGCGCAGTACATCTACACCACGAGCAACGTCTCGGGACCGATCCCGACCAACGGCTGGTGGACCTCTGCCGCGTTCGGACCGTCCCGCTGGTACGACACCGACGGGAACCCGCACGGCCAGGGGGCACTCGTCAGCTATCCCGACTACGCGGGGATGAGCGCGCGCGGGCTGACGATCCAGAACCCGGACGACTGGTTCGGCGACACGTCCAGCGCGGACTTCGTGAAGATGGACATCCTCAACTCCCCGAAGCTGACGGTCAGTCACACGGGGAGTTCGTCCTTTGCGGACACCCGCATCGACGGCTGGGGCGACTGGCACGGCCGGATCCGCTGGGGAGACGGCACTTCGACTGTCATGGATGCGACGGTCGTGAAGGGATCGCCGTTCACCTTCTTCGAGTTCGACGGCGGCGGCGCGGAGATCACCTTCGAGACCAAGGACAGCACGAACGACGGCGTCGTGCTGGCAGACACGGCGAACATCGACGTGTGGGCCGACCGCGGCAACGTCCTCGGTGTGACGATCAACGGGATCACTGGCGACAACTACTCGCACCACTACGCGCTGTTCGCGCCCTCGGGATCGACCTGGTCCGGTGTCGGCTCGGCGACGCTCAGTTCGGACCTCAACGGCCAGGGCTACATGACCGTCGCCGCCCTCCCGGACGCGACGGCGGGCACGCTGGACCTGTTCGAGCAGTACGCGTACAACGTCGTGCGCGACACGTACGCCGACTACGACTACGTCCAGACCGACGCGAACGGTCAGCCGGTCTCCGAGGTCCGGACCACCTTCGACTACACGACCGAGAACAAGGCAGAGAGCGCGGCGAGCGGGACGCTCTCCTGTCTGTTCCCCCACCAGTGGAAGCACTCGAACGATCCCGTGACCGGCCACGAGTACTGGTCGCCACGCGGGACGCTGAAGCTCCACGAGGGCGGATCTTTCCAGACGACGCTGAAGTATCCGGGTATCCTCCCGTTCATGCCCGACGAGGGGACCTACGACCCGAACCAGCTGGCGAGCTACATCGACAGCCAGGAGAGCGACGACCTCTGGCAGGAAGGGGTCGGTACGTCGACGAACACGTACTTCGCCGGCAAGGACTTCGACCACCACCTCCGGACGGTGCCACTGTCCCAGCAGGTCGGTGACACCGCGGCCCGCGACCGGTCGCTCGACGCACTCAGGACGCGGATCGGCGGCTGGCTCACGATCCAGGACACCAGTTACGGCACCGCCGAGGAGGAGGAGGTGTTCCACTACGATTCCACCTTCGGCACGATGATCGGCTACAACGACGGCTTCGGGTCGGCCGGCAACATGAACGATCACCACTTCCACTACGGCTACTTCGTCCGGTCGGCCGCCGAGATCGCTCGCCACGACGACACCTGGGTCGACCAGTACGGCGACATGGTCGAAGTGCTCGTCCGGGACTTCGCCAACTGGGAACGGCCCAGCGGCACCGGACTCAGCGAGACGCTCCCGGCCGACTCGGTCAAGGACGCTTTCCCGCGGTTCCGGAACTTCGACGTGTACTCCGGCCACTCGTGGGCCGGCGGGTTCGCGATGGCCGGCGACGGCAACAACCAGGAGTCTTCGTCGGAAGCCGCCAACGCCTACGCCGCGATGATCCGCTGGGCGGAGCTGACCGGCGACACGGAGATGCGCGACGCTGCCGTGTATCTGTACACGCACGAGATTCACGCGATCTGGGACTACTGGTTCGACCCCGAGGACGACTCCCAGCCCGACGACTGGGGCGACAATCAGCCCGACGCGATCAACGGCGCACCGAGCTACGAGTACGCGTCGATGGTCTGGTCCAGTGGCTACGACCGCAACATCTTCTGGGGGCCCCAGGACCCGGTGGAGGTGTACGGCATCAACTGGCTGCCGATCGGCGGCCACTCCCTGTATCTCGGCTGGGACGAGCAGTACGCCGAGGCGAACTGGCAGGACATGGTCCAGGCCCGCCAACGGGCGATCGACCAGGGCATGTCGGATCACATGTCCAACAACGTGTCGGGCGCGGACCAGAACTTCCTCGCGGGGTGGAAGACCTGTGCCTGGGCCTATCGGGCCTTCTCGGACTCCCAGGACGCGATCAACCTCATGGAGGCGGAACTCCCGATGGCGAACGCCTCCCACAAGTCAGCATACGTCTATCACTTCGTCCACAATATCAACGCGCTGGGGAGCGTCGACACGTCGATCACTGCCGACACGACGATGTACGCAGTCTTCGACGACAACGGCTCGAAGACCTACGTCGCGTACAACCCGTACGCGGACACGCGCACGGTCACGTTCTCCGACGGGACGACGCTGTCCGTGCCGGGCAACTCCCTGAAGACGAGCAACGGCGACGTGACGACCGGCCTCGCGCCCGGTCTCGGCGGCGGTGGCGGCGGCGACACGCAGGACCCGACGGCTCCGACGAACCTCTCGGGAGCGAGCGGGGGCACGTCGAGTGTCGACCTCTCGTGGTCGGCGGCCAGCGACAACGTCGGCGTCGACCACTACCAGGTGTACGTCGACGGGAGCCCGGGACAGACCGTCTCCGGAACGTCAGCGACCGTGACGGGACTGGCCGCGGACACGACCTACTCCTTCGCCGTCTCGGCGGTCGACGCGGCCGGTAACGAGTCGAGCCAGTCCGGCGCTGTCGACGTGACTACTGATGCGCCGACCAGCGGGCAGGCACCCTACGGCGGGAGCCCGACCGCACTGCCGGGGACGCTGGAGACCGAGGACTACGACACCGGGGGCAGCGGCGTCGCCTACAGCGACACCACGTCGGGCAACTCGGGCGGGGCGTACCGCTCGGAGGACGTCGACATCGAGTCTACCAGCGGTGGTGGCTACAACGTCGGCTGGACGGCCGGCGGCGAGTGGCTCGAATACACCGTCGACGTGGCCTCGGCGGGCACCTACGACGTGAGCGCGCGGGTCGCCTCCAACGCCGGGGGCGGCACGCTGTCACTGTCGGTCGACGGCACACAGCAACTGTCGGCCAGTCCCGGCGGCACGGGCGGCTGGCAGACCTGGACGACCGTCTCACTGGGCAGTGTCTCGCTGTCGGCGGGCGAGCAGGTCGTCCGGCTCACCTTCGACACCGGCGGGCTCAACGTCGACAACCTCGCCTTCGAGGCCGCTGGCGACAGCACGGCCCCGAGCGCCCCGACGGGGCTGACCACGACGGGGACGACGACCTCGTCGATCGGCCTCTCGTGGAACGCGTCGAGCGACAGCGGTACCGGCGTCTCGGAGTACACCGTCTACGTGAACGGGAGCGCGAACCGGACGGTCTCGGGCACGTCCGTGACTGTCTCCGGACTGTCGGCCGACACCAGCTACGACCTGCAGGTGTCCGCGACCGACGGCGCGGGTAACGAGTCCGCGCTGTCGAGCGTCCTGACGGCCGCGACCGACCCGACCTCGAACCAGTCGGCGTTCGACGGTCCCCACGCAGTGCCGGGGACGGTGCAGGCCGAGGACTTCGACACGGGTGGGCAGGGCGTCGCCTACAGCGACACCACCAGCGGCAACGACGGCGGCGCGACCTACCGCTCGACGGACGTCGACATCGAGGGCGCGACCGAGGGCGGCTACAACATCTGCTGGAACGTCGACGGCGAGTGGCTCGAGTACACCGTCCAGGTGGACTCGACGGCAGAGTACGACGTGAGCGCGCGAGTCGCCTCGGACCTTGGGGGTGGCTCGTTCGATCTCTCGGTCGACGGTACACAGGTCGGGTCCGCTTCCTTCGCCGCGACGGGCGGCTGGCAGGCCTGGAGCACGGTCGACGTGGGAACGATCTCGCTGTCGGCCGGCGAGCACGTCGTCCGCGTCGACATGACCGCGACCGACTGGAACCTGAACTGGCTGGAGTTCACGGAGTCCTCGTCGGGCGGCACCGGTGGCTCGGACAACACGGTGTTCGCGGTCAACGCCGGCGGCTCGGAGTACACCGCCGGCGACGGGACGGTGTACCAGGCTGACACGAACGTCAGCGGTGGGAACACCGCGAGTGTGGGCGACTCGATCTCGGGGACGACCGACGACACGCTGTACCAGTCCGAGCGCTGGGGTGACTTCACGTACGACATCCCGGTGTCGAACGGGACGTACGACGTGGAACTGCACTTCGCGGAGAACTTCTTCACCTCGGACGGCGCGCGCGTGTTCAGCGTCTCCGCGGAAGGTGGCCAACAGATCTCGGGGCTGGACGTGCACGCCGAGGCCGGCCACGACGCGGCGCTGGTGCGGACGATTTCCGGCGTCGAGGTGAGCGACGGGAGTCTGACGATCACCGCCTCGGCCAGCGCCGACAACCCGAAAGTCAGCGCGATCAGAGTCGTCGAGGCCAGCAGTAGCAGTGGCGGTACCACCTTCTCCGGGTCGTCGGGAACGGGCTGGTCGGCGACCGTCACGAACACCGGGACCGACACCTACGAGTGGTCGTTCGAGCCCTCGAACACCGCGAGCTGGGCGGACGTGCAGTTCGACGACGGTTCGGGCTTCACCGGCTATCGGATGGACGATCCGGACGGTGACAACGTCCACACTTTCACCCGTGACACCAGTTCGGACGGGTCGTCGATCGACTTCCGGTTCGTCTACGACGACGGAGCGACCGGCCAGTACATGTCGGGGACGCGAACCCTGACGTTGTAGGCGCGCTCGCTGTCTATCGTATCGGCCGCGGGTCAGATTGAAATCGGTGGCTCGGTCACTCACCGCGATTTTTTCTCCGGTTGTTCCGCGGGGATAATCGTATGTTAGAAAATATTTGTTGACACGGGTATAAATATTTAATAATCATGAACCCGAGCCGTGAGCTAGCGGCGGTGTGGTAACTGGGAATACAGATGGGTGTCGATGGCTGTCACGTGACCGGTGCCTGGGGACGGTAGCCCGGTTGCGACTGGGGACGGCCGTCGGTACTGTCTCTCGTGAGCCGCATCGCTGATTCACAAGCATGTCAGACAGAGACACATCACGGTGGGGCGTCTCACGCCGTACGTATCTGAGAGGAATCGGACTCGCCGGACTCGCTGCGGTGTCGAGCGAGCCGGCGCTGTCACAGCTGGGCGACAGCGACGTCGTCGGCGTCGGCAGTGGTAACTACGCGACTGCACGGCCCGAGGGTGTCTACGACACGCCGGACGAGTCGTACCTGTTCTCGACCGACAACGTGGATGCGCCGTATCCGACCAACGGCTGGTGGCAGCGCGAACTGGTCGGGACTGCGAGCGTCGACAGCCTCGAACCGTATCCCGACGGGTTCGGCATCATCAACGCCGTCCCGTCGATGGCACTCTCCAAGGAGAACGGTGACGGGTTCTACACGTACTACGGCAAAGAGTGGGGCGGCGATCCGTCGACGGCCGGCAACCTCAGCGTCGACTACGACGGCAGCCCCGGACTGGACGTGGGCCACGCCGCGACCGAGGAGTTCGACGGCAGCTACGTCGACGGGTGGGGCGACTGGCACGTCCGGGTCCAGTACGGCTCGGGGACGCCGAACCTGACGGCGACGTTCGTCAAGGGGTCAGCCTTCACCTTCTGCGAGTACGAGGGCGGCGAGGCCCAGCTCGCGCTGGTCGACGCCGACGACAACGCGGTCGACGGGTCGAGCACGTCGGTGTTCTACGACGGCGGCAACGTGCTGGGCGTCTCGGTGACCGCCAACGGCCAGCAGAAAGACTACGGTATCTTCGCACCCGAGAGCGTCACCTTCGACGGCGTCGGCGACGGCTCGCTGTCGAGCAACCCGATCACCACGTCGGGGCTGATCGACAACGACGGCTACCTCTCGATCGCGCCGATGCCCGATGCGACGCCGGAGACGATCCAGGAGTTCGCGAACTACGCCTACAACTTCGTCACCGACACGACCGTGGACTGGGAGTACGTCCAGGCCGACGGCGACGGCAACCCCGTCTCGGAGGTTCGGACGACCTTCGACTACACGCTGGACCAGAAAGCCGAAAGTTCGAACGCGGAGACGCTGTCGTGGCTGTTTCCGCACCACTGGAAGTACACCGACGCCACGCTCAAGACTGACACGCTGTGGTCGGCCAAGGGCTCGCTCAGGCTCTGGGCCGGCAGCAGCTTCCAGACGACCAAGACCTACCGGGGCATCCTCCCGATGCTGCCCGGTTCACAACTGGACTCGACGGCGCAGGCGAAAGTCACCAGTTACGTCGACGACCTCATCGCCGATTCCAGTAGCTCCGGGACGGGCCCCTACAGCGAGTGGACGCCGCCAGCTGCGACGTACTGGGTCGGCAAGACACTCTTCCGGAACACCGCGGCCGCACCGATCGCCGAGCAACACGCCAGTGAGAGTGCGAACGCGGGCATCTTCCTCGAAGCGGTCCGTAAGCGCCTGGAGAACTGGTTCGACGCCACCTCGACGGAGTTCACCGTCGACGAGACGACCTACTCCTCGACGAACGATTCGGGATCGTCCAGAGAGCTGTTCTACTACGACACGACGTTCGGGACGATGCTCGGGTTCCCGTCGGGCGAGTTCTACCTCTCGCGGGCGATGAACGACCACCACTTCCACTGGGGCTACTTCGTCTATGCCGCCTCGGAAGTGGCGCGCCAGAACCCCTCGTGGGTCGACGAGTACGGCGACATGGTGGAGTTGCTGATCCGCGACTACGCCAACTGGGAGCGCCCGGCCAACGACGGCGATCCGACGACGTCGACCTCGGCCATCGACACGACGACGCCCAAGAACGCACCGAAGGACGCTTTCCCGTTCCTGCGGAACTTCGACGCCTACGCCGGCCACTCGTGGGCCGGCGGCTTCGGGTCGTGGAACGGCAACAATCAGGAGTCTTCCTCCGAAGCGGTCAACGCCTACGCGGCGATGATTCGCTGGGGTGAGATCACTGGCAACGACGCCCTGCGCGACGCCGGTGTCTTCCTCTACACCCAGGAGGTCCACGCGGTCTGGGAGTACTGGTTCGACAGCGCCGACGACTCCCAGCCCGACGACTGGGGGACCGGCGTCACCGACGCCTCCTACGCGCCCACGGGATCGTCGTTCGAGACGGCGACGAAGGTTCGCGGGATCGGGTACGACCGGTCGCTGTGGTGGTCGCCCAGCGACCCGGTCGAACATTACGGGATCAACTGGATCCCGACGGGCGGCCACTCGTTCTACCTCGGGCGGGAGAAGGACTACGCGAACTCGAACTGGCAGTCCCTGCTCGACGCCCGCGAGCAGTACGACGGCATCAGCGACCCCGACAGGAACTTCCTCGCTGGCTGGAAGGCCGCCGCCTGGAGCTACCGGGCGTTCTCGAACCCCGACGACGCGGTTACGATCGCCGACGGGGTGATGACCGACGGTGACCCACTGATGAAAGACGGCGGTAACAGCGGCCCCGCGGCCTACCAGTTCGTCCACGCGCTCGACGCGATGGGGACGCCCGACGAGATTCCCGCCGACACGCCGTTCTACCAGACGTTCTCGGACGGTACCGAGCGGACCTACGTGGTCTACAACGCCAGCGACACGTCGACGACCGTCACCTTCAGCGACGGCTACTCGATGTCGGTCGCGGCCAACGCGCTCGCTGCCGAGTCCTCGACGGCGAACTATTCGCCCGACGAGTCGGCCCCCGAGAGCCCGGCGAACCTCACCGTCGACGGGACGACTTACAACTCGGTCGACCTCTCGTGGGACACAGTCACGGACGAGGAGAGCGGCCTGTTCTACTACGGCGTCTACCTCGACGGCGAGAAGGTCGCCGAGTCGGCCGATCCGGCGACGACGCTGTCGGGACTCTCGGCAGGGACGACCTACGACATCGCCGTCACCGCCGTCGACCTCGCGGGCAACGAGTCATCGAAGGCGACGGCGACCGCCTCGACCGACAGCGCCGACACGGCCGTCCCGTCGGCCCCCTCGGGGCTGTTCGCCATCGAGTGGGACGCCGACTCGGTCGAACTCGCATGGACGGGGGTCGACGCGCCGGACTTCGGCATCGACCACTACAACGTCTACGTCGACGGCACCAAGCAGACCGAGGCGAGCGCCCCGCCGACGACGATCTCCGGCCTCTCGGGCGGCGAGGTGGAACTCACGGTGACGGCGGTCAACGGTGCGCCCGCGAGCAACGAGTCCGATCCGAGCGATCCGATCACGGTGACGCTCGAAGATCCGGGCGCGACCAACGAGCCGTACTTCGGCGCGCCACAGCCACTGCCCGGGCGACTCAACGTCGAGTACTACGACAAGGGCGGCCCCAACGTCGCCTACCGCGACACGACCGCCGGACAGGAGACGGGCAGCCAGTTCCGGCCCGAGCAGTCCGTCGCGGTCGGGAGCGACGCCGACGACAGCTACAATATCGCCTACACGGCCCAGTACGAGTGGCTGGAGTACACCGTCACGGTCGATTCGGCCGGAACCTACGATATCGTCGGCAACTACGCGAACAACTCCGGCACTCCCGGTGGCCCGGTCCAGATCGAGGTCGACGGCGAACCGACTGGCGAGCCGTTCACGGTCCCGGTCAACGGGTCCTGGACCGATTTCGAGCAGTCCTCTCTCGGTAGCGTCGACCTACCGGCCGGGACCCACGTGATTCGCCTCTATCTCGAAGGCGGCGGCTTCAATCTCGACTGGCTGGAGTTCCGCGCCGACGGCGGCGACACCGCGGCACCGTCGGCACCCGCGAACGTCGCGGCCGAGTCCGGCGAGAGCAGCATCACGCTCTCGTGGGACGCCGCGAGCGACGGCGAGAGCAGTGTCTTCCTCTACAACGTCTACCAGGACGGCTCGCCGGTCGCGACGGTCAGCGAGACCACGGCGACCGTCGAGGGACTGACCAGCGGCACCGAGTACAACTTCGCCGTCGCCGCACAGGACGCCTTCGGCAACGAGTCGGAGCAGGCGTCGGTCACTGTGACGACCGAGCTGCCAGCCGACGACCAGACACCTCCCGCCGCCCCGACCAACCTCCGGGCGATCAACACGACCGAGACGAGCATCGACGTGGGCTGGGACGCGGCGACGGACAACGTCGGCGTCGGCTATTACACCGTCACTGTCGACGGCGAGGTCGTTGCCGAGACCGACCGGTCCTGGTACACGCTCGACGATCTCTCGTCGGCGACGACCTACGAGGTCAGCGTGGTCGCGACAGACGCCGCGGGCAACGACAGCGAGGCCGCGTCGACGACGGTGATGACGGCCGACCGGACCGGGCAGGCGGCCTACGGCGGCCCACAGCCGATCCCGGGGACAGTCAACGCCGAGGCGTTCGACACCGGCGGTAACGGCACTGCCTACATGGACACGACCCCGGGCAACGAAGTCAACATCCAGCAGAACGCTGGCATCGAGTATCGCGATGACACCGACGTGGACATCGGTGCCCTGAACGGCGACTACAACGTCGGCTTCATCTCTGCGGGCGAGTGGATGGAGTACACCGTCGAGGTCCCGGAGACGGGCTACTACGACGTGAACTACCGCGTCGCCGCCGGTCCCAGCGGCGGCGGTACGTTCCACCTCGAACTGGACGGCGTCGACGTGACTGGCCCGGTCTCGGTCGAACCTACGGGTGACACCTGGCGCGCTTGGACGAACTACGTGACCCAGGGCCCGGTCTGGCAGGTTCCGCTGACCGAAGGGACGCACGTCCTGCGGTTCGTCTCCGCCGGCGGCTTCAACCTCGATCAGCTCGAGATCACACGGAGCTACGGGACGCCGATCGATCGCTCGGACTGGGTGGTCTCACCGACTGCAGCGTATCACGACACCAACGGTACCCGTGCGATCGACGACGACCCCACGACTGACTGGGCCAGTTCGATCCCATTCAAGCAGACGCCGATCCAGTACGCCGTCGACATGGGCGAGGAACACGACCTCGGGACCATCGTCGTCGAACACCTCGGGGGACCGCAGGCACCGTCGCAGATGGACGTGCAGGTCTCGACGGACGGTGAGAACTGGACGACTGCGGCGACCGTCGAAGGGTCGGCTACGACGATCGTCGAACTGGGCGGTGTCACGGCCCGACACTTCCGGCTGGTCGAACGCGACGAGTCCAGCACGAACTGGTGGAAGATCACCGAGATCCGGGCCACGGAGACGGTGCCCGACCTCTCGGGCGATCAGACCGCACCTGCGACACCCACCGGTCTCTCCGTCGATGCCACGACCGGCACCCAGGTCGAACTGTCCTGGGACGCCGTCGAGGAGGATCGCCAGCACTACGCGATATCGGTCGACGGCCAGCACCGCCGGAACGTCACCGGCGAATCGGCCGTCGTCGGCGGCCTGCAGCCAGGAGAGAGCTACGACATCGGCGTCGCCGCGGTTGACGTGGCCGGCAACGCCAGCGCGGCCGCCACGACGACCGCCGAGACGGCCCTCGGTGTGGAGTTCACGCTGAACGTCACGGAGGTCAGCCGGTCGAACCTCGAGTTCGCCTTCATGCCGTCGACATCGGTCCCGGAACCGACGCTCGTGCTCAGCTCGGACGGCGACGAGCGCCGCGTCGAGATGGCCGATAGCGACACCGAAAACGCTTGGTACGCGATCGTCGGAGAGCTGGCGGCCGACGAGACGGTCGAGTACTACGTCGAGTACGAGCGAGCGGGCCAGCGGGTCCGGACCGACCGGAACAGCTACCAGTTCGCTGGCGACGGCCGGCCCGCGCCCTCGGACCTCGAAGTTACGGCACGCACACCGACCTCGCTGACGCTGTCCTGGGAGACCAGCGAGGACAGCGCCGCGACGGGATACGTCGTCGTCGAGGCTAGAGCCCAGGTCGCGTCCGTGCCGGCCGACCAGACCGAAGTCCGGATCACTGGACTGTCGCCGGCGACGGAGTACGCCTTCGGGGTCGGCGTGTCCGTCGAGGGCGAGGAGCGAGTGGTCGGGAGCACGATCCACACCGTTCGGACCGCGCCCTACAGCGTCGCACAGAGCCAGCAGATCGCGCAGTCGTGGTTCACCGGGACCGCGGTGGGCGACGTGCCACTGGCCGGCGACACCGTCGACTACGAGACGGTCCGTGACGCCGCCGCGAACCGGGGAGGTGAGGACGAATGACGCCACGTATGGGCCGCCTCGCCACGATCGCGCTGGTCGTCTCGCTGGTCGCGACCGTCGCAGTCGCACCCACAGCGGCACAGTGGTCGAGTCACGCCGCCGGACCGGACAACACCGGCTCGAACCCCGACGCGACGGGCTTCGACGATGCGGGCGTCGGTGTGTACGCAACGCCAGGCGGTGATATCGCCAGCGAACCGGCCGTCACCGACGAGGGCGTCTTCGTCGCCGCCAACGACACCGTCGCGGCGTACACCGCCGACGGCAACTGGACGACCGACCTCGGGGCGACGATCTACGGTACCCCCGCAGTCACCGACACCCGCGCCTTCGTCGTCGCCGGTGACACCCTGACCGCGATGGACACCGACACTGGTGCTGTCGTCTGGTCGGCGACCCTCGACGGTCAGGTGCTGGGCTCAGTCACTGTCGCCGACGGAGCGGTCTACGCCGGCACACAGAACGGCACCCTCTACGCCTACTCCGCTGTCGGGGCCCAGCAGTGGACCTACGACGCCGGGTCGGCCTTCGGCACGACGACGCCGACCGTCGCCAACGGCACCGTCTACTCGGGGTCTGCCAACGGTACCCTGCACGCCGCCGCGACCACCGACGGCAGCATCCAGTGGACGACGACGATCACCGACGACGCGCCCGCACGACTCACCACGCCCGTCGCCGGTAACGGGACGGTCTACGTCGCAGGAGCCAACGGAACGGTCGCGGCGGTCGCGGCCAACGGCACCCAGCAGTGGACCGCCGAACTTGCCGGCACCGTCGCCTGGGAACCGGCACTCACCGGGGACACGCTCGTCGCCGTGACGACTGACGGGACGGCGGCCGCGCTCTCGACGACCGACGGTGCGACGGTCTGGGAGACGTCCGTCCCCGCCGCCGGAACCGTCGGGCCACAGGTCAGCGCTGCGAACGGGAGCGTCCTGCTCTCGACCGACTGTGGCTTCGTCCACGCGCTGAACGGTTCGACCGGCGCCCAGCTGTGGCACGCCGGCGTCGACGGGACGCTCGTGACCACCGTCGCGCTCGGGGGCCACACCGGTTACGCCGGCACTAACACCGGAACCGTCGTCCAGATCGGCGGCGACGTGCCCGCCGACCGGTCGGGTGAATCGCCCGACTGTGGCCTCCCGGACGAGGGTGACGACTCGGACGATGACTCGAACTCGGCCCCCGTTCCCGGGATCCCTGACGACGACGTTGGCTCCGACGACGGGGAGGATTCGGAGACGGCAACTGCGACGCCGACCGAGACGGCGACGCCGACCGCGACGGTCACGCCGACCGAGACGGCGACTGCGACTGAAACCCCGGCGGCGACGGACGAACCGACGGCTACGACGACCCCGACGCCAACCGAAACAGACGAACCGACGGCAACTGCGACGCCGACTGACGAACCGACGGACACGGCAACTGCGACGCCGACGGCCACCGACACGCCGACTGAGGCCCCCAGCGGCGGTGGGGCCGAACAGCCCGAAACCGACGCGACAACGACGACCAGCGGCTCCGGCCCTGGCTTCGGTGCGCCAGTCGTGATCGCGGCGCTGCTCGCGGTTGCACTGCTGGTCCGTCGACGATAACTACCAACCGCTACCGTTATTTTTCGGCCGCCGCTGTCCACTGACATGGCTGACCACGACGGCGTCGGGCGACGACTCGAACGACTGGTCGCGCGGTACTTCTCGGCTCCGTTGCCGGGGACCGACGGACTACCCCGGTACGTCGCACCGCTGCCCGAGTGGCTCGAAGATACGGGCCTGCGCCTGGCCTGGCCCATCGCCCTCGTCAACCTCGTGGGCACGCTGTTTGGCTTCTGGTACTACGCCGGGCAGGCGTCCGATCTGGCACCGCCACTGCTCGAGGGCCAGCTCGGCGGCGCACCGTTGCTGGCGTACCCGCTGATCCCCGACTCGCCGGTTGCGACGATGTTCATCGGGCTCTCGCTGGTCGCCTGGCGGCTCGACTGGGACGCCGACTGGCTCCACATGCTGGCCTTCTTCGGCTGCCTGAAGCTCGGGCTGTGGACGCCTTACGTCCAGCTCGTGGTCAACGGCCCCGCCGGTATCCCGATGTGGCTCTACTGGTTCCTGATCCTGAGCCACCTCGCGATGGCCATCGAGGCGTTTCTCATCCACCGCTACGCGGACTTTTCGGTATTCGCGGTCGCCGTTGCGCTCTTCTGGTACGGGTTCAACGACGTGGTCGACTACTTCGTCCCCGTACTGGGCGGGCCACATCACACGTGGCTCCGGGCCGAGTACGTCGAGGAAGGGTTCGACCACACGCTGGCGGCCCACGACCTGGCGGCCGGCTGGGCGGTCGTGCTGACGTTCCTGGCGGTGTTTCTGGCACTCGCGACGCGGGTCGAGAAGGTGAAACGCGGTGCAGGAAGGGCCTGATACGGACCGTTGGGGGTGTTTCAGACTGTTGTAGAACGGTTCACGATGCTCTTTGTTTCTGGTTTATCCGGATATGAAACAATCTGTTCGGTGGTCGTGCTAGTTGCTCTGGTGGTTCGTGTTGTTCTAGAGTGGAATGATGTCGAGAGCGCTACTGTGAGAGCGTCCAAGCACTGAACGCCCTCGGTCCGCTCGACGGTGCTGTGCTGGATATTCTCTCTGCGGTCGAATAGTGCCCGCGCAGCACCGTCGACCGTCCCTCGCCCGTTCATTCCACCAGGACCGCACCGTACAGCCCGGCAGACAGCCACACGCCTCCCCATCCGACTCAGTCACTCACTACGTTCGTTCCTTCATCCCTCGCACAGTTCCGTCGCGCCACGAGGGCGCGACAGCGCGCGCCTCTCCAGATTGCTCACTCCTTGACCGGTATTGACCAGGTTCGGGCGGTTAGCATTCGCGCGAACGAGCGGTCCGAAGGACCCGGAAGTTCGCGCGATTCACTCGATCGAGCGAAGCGAGATCGAGCCTTTTTCACCCATGTTCGCAAGAGCTGTGCTCTTGCGAGCCCATCAGAGATCGGAGATCTCTGAGGATGTTTTTGCGCGAGGGTTCCCGCAGTGAGCGGAGCGAACGAGGAAACCTGACGCGGAAAAAGATGGTTGGTCGTTAGTCCGACCCGGTGCCGAAGCCGTTCGTCGCCTCCTCGTGGACGGGCTGGCCGGTGAGACGCCGCCGGATCGCGGGCAGGTCGATCGATTCGCTGCCCAGCACAGCGAAGCCGGCGAAGATCGTCAGGAAGCCGGCGACGGCGGTCGGTGCGATCGCCTCCTCCAGTAGCGCCCACCCGCCCAGCGTCGCCACGGCGGGGACGACGTAGAACACGAGGTTCGCGCGGATCGGGCCGGCAGTGTCGAGCAGGTCGAAGTAGGCGATGTACGCGACCGCGCCGGCGGCGAGGCCGACGTAACCCAGCGCGACGAGCGCTTCGCCGCTCCAGGTGATGGCTGCGGGCGACTCGCCGGCAGCCACGGACAGGAGGTGCGAGAGCGCAGCGCCGAAGGGCAGCCCCCACGCGGTGCGGACGCTGCTGTCGAGGCCGCCGTCGGCCCACCGGATGAGGACGCTTCCGAGCGCACCGCTGACCGCGCCGGCGAAGAGGATCGCTTTGCCGACACCGCCGGCCAGCACGTTGGCCGGGTCCGGGCTGACGACCAGGCCGACGCCCAGCAGGCCCAGCACCATCCCCGCGCCCCCGCGCTTCGAGAGGCGCTCGTCGGCCAGCAGGACGGCCGCGAAGACGGGCGTCAGGATGGGGTTGAGGCTGAACACGATCGCGCCGACGGCGCTGGTGGCGTGTTGCTGGCCGACGAACAGCAGCGCGTTCGTCAGGCCGATCGAGAGGACGCCGGTAGCCAGGATGCCCACGAGATCGTCTCGCGTGCGGGGCACCAACTCGTCGCGGGATCGCGTCGCGACGACGTAGCCGATCAGGGCGAGCGCCGCCACGTCGAACCGGAGCGCGACGAACAGCAGCGGCGGGAAGTACGCCAGGCCAGCCTTCGCGGCGACGAAGGTGCCACCGAACAGCAGGCTCGCGACGGCGAACAGTACGAGCGTGCGACGGCTCCCGGTCATACGGACAGTTGTCGGTCTGTACTAGATCGACTACACGCTGTCGTGCGATCGACTGGGAAAACGTCGACAACTGTCCGTCTCACTCGTCGCTCTCCCTGACGAGGCGGTAGACGCGTGCTGAGAGTGCGGTACGTTCCAGTGGAACCGGGATCGGGTTCATACTCGAATAGACGGGCCCGACCCCCATCAACTCCTCTAGAAATTCATACACGACGTGCGGGCACCGGCGCACCGTGGCGTCGCTGCACGGCGTGAAACTCTTTCACGGTACGAAAATCCTTTCCCGCGAGCGCCACGACGGAGTGGCATGGAAGACGCGCTGGCCGATATCGAGTTCCTCGCGCTCTCGGGGAACCGCGTCGAGGTCCTGGGCCTGCTCGCCGACGAACGACACACTCGCCGGGATCTGGCCGACGAGACGGGCGCGTCACAGGCCACACTCGGGCGCATCCTCGGTGACTTCGAGGACCGAGCGTGGGTGCGCAAGGAGCGTGGCGGCTACGTCGCGACGGCGACGGGGGAACTAGTGGCCTCGGGCTTCACCGATCTGCTCTCGATCCTCGACACCGAGCGCGAACTGCGACCGATCGTCGAGTACCTGCCGACCGACGCCATGGGGTTCGACCTGTGCTACCTCGCCGACGCCACGATCACGACACCAAGCAGCACTCGACCGAACGCGCCCGTCCAGCGAGTGTTGGACCTGATCGCCGACGCCGACGACGTGCGCGTGTTCTCCCACGCGTTCAACGAACAGAGCCTCGGCGTCGTCAAGGAGCACACTGCGACGGGCGACCAGACGTTTCGGGGTGTCTTCTCACGAAGTGCGATCGAGGCGCTGGCTGGTGACTCGGCTTTGCGTGAGCGCCTGCTCGCACTCATCGACACCGACGGTGTCGAGATCCGACTCTGCGAGAACGAGATTCCGGTCGCGGTGACCGTCGCCGACGATGTGGTCCACCTGCTGGTCCGGGACGCCGACGGTATCCTGCGAGCCTCGGTCGATAGCGACGATCCCGCCGTACTGGCGTGGGCCGACGACGCGTTCGACCGGCACTGGGCCGCCGCAGAACTCCTGGAACGGGACGATTTCTCCGATTAACCGTCTGTGACGGTGCCTTGGTTGGGCGTTCCGGTGACAGTGGCTCCCGAGGGACTGTACGTGAGCACGTCGTCACCGTCGCTGATCGAAAGCCCGTCGACGGCGAGCGTCCCGTCAGTAGCGAGTGTCGCCGTCGCCTGGCCGCTCGAAACGACTGCCGTGTCGATCAGGGAGATGTTGCCGCCCGAATCGAAGGTGATGTCGGCGTTCTTGTTCTCGATTCGGCTCTGTTCGATGTCGATGTCGCCGGAGGCAGTCAGCGAGATGTCGGCGTTCTTGGCATCGATCGAGGCGTTTTGCAACACGATGTCGCCGTCGGAATCAATCTGTACACCGCCGTTCTTGGGACTCAGGCCCGAGTCGACGAACGTGACTGACTTCGCACTGATCCCGATATCCTGGTTCTTCTTCGTATCGACTGTTCCCGCACCGTCGACCACCAGATCGACAGTATCGTTGTCGAAGTCCTGCAACTGGTCTGCTGTGTACGACGTCTCGCCGGAATCGTACTGGCCGTCACCGTCGGCGTCGTTGAACGCGGGATTGCCACCGGGGGGTCCCTGATTTCCGCCACCGGGCGGACAGTCGTAGCTCACGTCGACGGTCAGGATCGCGTTGCTGATCGAGACGGTCGCTCCGTCCGCCGTCGGCACCGTGACCTGTAGCTGGGCGTTCCCCTGTCTGTTGCCGGGTCGACAGGCGAGCGATATTGCCAGTTCGCCGTCTGTTCCCAGTGTCGTCTGTCCGTCACTGGTCTGTATCGTCAGATCGTCGGTGTCCGTGCTGATCCGATACGTCGTCGACAGCGGTTCGCCGGCGTTGTTTCGGAGTTTCGCGACCGTCTCCCCGTTGGTACTGTCGACTTCGACATCGGTCGCTTCGAGCGCGATCAGAGCGGCGCCGTCGTCGGCCGTTGCCACCGAGATGCCGCGGTCGGCCGTGACGTTCGTGAGTCCCAGCGTCGGGGACAGACCGACGACTACGCCTGCGAGGACGAGCACGACGCCCACGTATCTGAGTACTCGAAGCACGGTTCGATCGCGACCAGCCAGTGGCCGCCCACACGGCTGGAGGCCGTGCTCGGTCACTGGCGCGACACCCACCGATCCCCAGCGGCACCCAACCGCGCGGGCATCGGAACCGTCGCTACTGGTCTATACTAGATGTGTGCCGACACCAACTGATAAGCATTCTGGACAGTCGGTCTGAAAGAGGTGTGCTAGGACTACCCGACGATGACGACCGCGTTGTCGGTCTCGATCATCTCGCCGTCACCGGAGTAGGTGCGGGCCTCCTCGATCTCGAACATTTCGTCGTCGAGCGTGAGGTCCGCGACGTGGAGTTCGCCGTTCTCGATGTCGTAGTCGCCCTGTGCGATGCCGGCCTCGATGTCGCCGACCTGGTTCCCGTACTCCGGGCCGACGATCGAGTAGTCGAGATCGATGTCGTTGATCTCCGTGGTGATGTCGGGGGCGTCGTCGAGCAGTTCCAGCGAGTCGACGTGCATCGCCTCGGCGACGGCGTCCGCGAGGCCTTCGACGTGGCCGTACACCTGGACGCGTTCGAGGTCGGCGTTCAGCGGCAGACCGTTGTCGGTCTTGTACGTCCGCAGCGCCGAGATGACCTCCATCGCCGTCTCGCCGGCTTCCAGATCTGCGTCGTAGCCCCCTTCCGTCGGCCAGTCGGTCGTGTGGATCGATGCGGCCGTTTCGCCCTCCACTGCACCGGACTGGTCGTCTGGTGCATCGGCGTCCACTGCACCGGACTGGTCGTCCGGCGCATCGGCGTACAGTGTGTTCCACAGTTCTTCCGTGATGTGGGGCAGGAACGGCGCGAACAGCTTCAGGAAGGTCCGGTGCGCGTGAGTCAGCGCGAACTCCGTAGAGGCGTTCCCTCCATCGGACAGGCGCTGTTTCGCGATCTCCAGATAGTCGTCACAGAAGGTGTTCCAGAAGAACGACCGGAGTTCGTTGCGGGCCTTCGAGAACTCGTAGTTCTCGAACCGCTCGGTGATGGAGGCGACGTTGGCGTCCAGTTCCGCCAGCAGCCACTCGTCGATGGGCGCGAGGTCGTCCTCGTCGACTGCCTCGACCGCCTCGGGATTGGGGGTCAGTTGCTCCACGAGGCGCGAAGCGTTCCAGAGCTTCTGGAGCAGGCGCTCGCCGGCTTCGAGGTCGCCCTCCTTGTACGGGAAGTCGTCGCCGATGGAAGTACCGGCGGCCCAGTAGCGGGTCGCGTCGACGGGGAACTCTTCGAGCACCTCTGACGGCGGGATGACGTTACCCTTGGACTTGGACATGGCCTCGCGGTTCTCGTCCAGCACCATCCCGTTGATCATGACGTTGTCGAAGGGGACCTCGCCGGTGTGCTCGTAGCACTTGACGACGGTGTGGAACAGCCAGAACGAGATGATGTCGTGGCCCTGTGGGCGCAGGTCGAACGAGTAGAGTTCGGGGTTTTCCATCTCGAACTCGTCGGTTTCGGCGTTGTAGTCCCAGCCCGCGTTGATCAGCGGAGTGAGGGAAGAGGTTGCCCACGTGTCGAACACGTCCTGTTCGGGGCGCAACTCGTCGTGACCACATTCGGGACACGAATCGACCGGCGGATCGTCAGAGAGCGGGTCCACGGGGAGGTCGGCCTTGTTCGCGAAGACGGGGTCACCACAGCCCTCACAGTACCAGACCGGGATGGGGATGCCCGAATCGCGCTGGCGGGAGATACACCAGTCCCACTCTAGGCCCTCGATCCAGTGCTCGTAGCGGCTGTACATCTTGTCGGGGAACCAGTCCATCTCACGGCCCGCCTGCAGGTACTCGTCGGTCTTGTCGAGCATCTCCACGTACCACTGCTCGGTGACGAGATACTCGACCTCGACGCCACAGCGCTCGTGGACCTGGACCGTGTGCTCGTGGTCGCGCGATTCCAGCAGGTGGCCCTCGGCGTCGAGATCCTCGATGATGGCCTCGCGGGCCTCGACCGTGCTCATGCCCTCGTAGTCGCCGGCGACCTCGGTCATGGTCGCGGATTCGTCGATGGCGAGACGCAGCGGCAGGTCGTGGGCCTGGTACCACTCGATGTCGTTCTGGTCGCCGAAGGTACAGCACATGACGATCCCGCTGCCGGTCTCCATGTCGACGCGCTCGTCGGCGATGATCGGGACCTCCTGGTCGAACAGCGGGACCCGCGCGGTGCCGCCGACGAGGTGCTGATTCTCGTCGTCGTCCGGGTGGACGAACACCGAAACACAGGCGGGCAGCAGTTCCGGCCGCGTCGTCGAGATGGTGAACGTCTCGTCCTCGTCGGCCGGCCCCTCACCGTCTTCGACGAGGTCGAACGCGATGTCGTTGAACTTGGTGTGCTGGTCCTCGTCTTCCTGCTCGACCTGTGAGATCGCCGTCTCGCAGTCGGGACACCAGATCGTCGGGGCGCGTTGGCGGTACTCGCGGCCCTGCTCGTAGAGGTCGATGAAGGAGAGCTGTGAGATCCGCTGGACGCGCGGCTCGATCGTCTTGTAGGTGTTGTCCCAGTCGACGGAGATCGCCAGCGACTGCACGTCCTCGGTGAACTCGGCCTCGTAGTCCTGGCACACGTCGCGGCACTTCTCCTGGAACACCCGGCGCTCGAAGTCTTGGTGTCGGATGTCCAGTTCGCGCTCGGTCAGGCGCTCACTCGCGATGCCGTTGTCGTCGTAGCCGAAGGGGAAGTAGACCGTCTCGTCGGCCATCCGGTGGTACCGGGCCACGAAGTCCTGGAGCGTGAACTGATAGAGGTGGCCCATGTGGAGGTTCCCCGAGACCGTCGGCGGCGGTGTGTCGATGCTGTAGCGAGTGTCCGGGTCGACGGTTTCGTCGGCCGCCGGGGCGTCGTAGGCGTAGGTCTCGGCTTCGACCCAGTGGTCTTGCCACCGTGGCTCGACGGCGTCGGGATCATACTCTCCGTCGATCCCGTCTCTGTCTGCTGGCGATTCGTCGGTCGCGTCCTGTGTGTCACTCATAGATCTGCTGTCTGTCGATTGGTGTCGCGTGATCGGAAAGCGGTGCGAGCGTCGAGTGATACGGACAGTTGTCGGTCTGTCCCAGATCGACCGCACACTGTCGTGCGGTCGACTGGGGACACGTCTACAACGTTCCGTATGTGTGGTGTTAGTGGGGCGAAGAGGCCCCTACTACGGGTACGAGAACGAGCGGCGTGGATACTCGACGCGTCATCTACTCCCAGATTGTCGAGAGGGGGCGTTAATCACTTCGGTTTGCTGGCGAACGAGACACTGGCGCATCGTCGACGTGCTGACCCCAGAACCCCGGATATTTCGTGACGACCACATCTCCCTCGACGCGCGTCTGACAGGCCAGCCGCAACGACGCGTCGCCGTCGTGCGGTGGGAAATCTAGTCGCCAGCTTTCGATCCGGCCCGGATCGCTGACCGGGCCACTGACCGCGACGGCGCAGGTCCCACAGGTTCCGTGACCCCGACAGTTCAGCCGTGTCGCGCCGTCGTTGTGTGGTGTCAGGCCGGCGTCCAGCAGTACGTCTCGAATGACCGATCCGTCCGCACAGTCGACGGTTTCGCCAGCGTATTCGACGGTGGGCATGGCTGGGCCTTGGGGCTGACACGGCAAAGCAGTTTAGGACAGATCGTGCTCGCGGTCCGCGTGAGCCCGCACCCACAGTTGCCCGATCCGCGACAGGCGCGTCCGGTAGGACTTGCCGTGTTCCTCCTGCTCGATGTAGCCCTTGCCGCCCGGACCCAGTCGGTCGACGTTGTAGATCACCTTCGACCGGAAGCTGTCGGTGTACTCCTCGCCGAGTTCGCGGGCCAGCGCCTGCGCCAGTTCCGAGACCGACTCGAACTCGCCGTGTTCGCCCAGCGTGAAGAGGATCACTTCTTCGAAGGGTTTGACGTTCGAAAAGGAGGCGACGGGGAGTTCGACGACGTGGCTGCCGCCGATCTCCTTGGCTCCGATGGTGGTCCCGCGCTCGTCGAACTCCGCCAGCAGGTCCCGAGCGGCGTCGAGGCGGTCGTCGACGCGCTCGCCTAACTCCCCGGCGACCTCGTCGCGCAATTCCTCCAGCAGGTCGTTCTGCTGGCGCAGTTCCTCGGCCAGTTCGGTTTCGAGGTACTTCTCGGGGACGGTGTAGTAGGTGTGGATGCGGTCCCGGTCGCCCTCGCGCTCGACCATGATCGAGTGGGAAGCCGTCGCAAAGGCGAAAGAGACGGTCCGGGGCATCGCCGAGATGTTGACCCACACTTCGTTGCCCTCGTCGAGTTCAGCGTTGATCAGTTCGAACGCCTGCTCGAAGGCGGCGTCGTAGTCGTACACGTCCTCGATGACGAACCGCTCGGTCGTCGCGCCCAGCAGGTTCTGGTAGTCTTTTTCGAGTTTCTCGGCGAGGTTCTGGGAGTACTCCACGTTGGCCTCGCTGCCCACCGCCCCCTCCAGCAGAATGACGTGGTCCACGTCCAGCTGCTCGCGCACCAGCGGCGCGATCAGCCGGTCGTAGTCGAACCCGACCGGCACGATGTGGGTCTGCATACCCGAGACGTGGGGCCGGTGTTTAAATAAAGCACCAGTCTTCCGACTCGGAATCTGTCTCACCGGATCGTGCTGTGGTCCACTCCAGGGCTCTCCCGCCGAAAGGGACTCCGTAGTCGTCTTAGGTCGCAGTCAATGTCTTCTCGATAGGTATCGAGTTCGTCGGTGTATGCACGACGTGGACGACAACCTGCTCGCCAGGATCGAGGCGACAGGCATCGTTCTTGATCCGGAACTCGAAAGACGATCCGGCAGTGAACGTGTTGCTCGTATCCTCGTGTAGCACACCGGCATCCCACGACTGGCGGCCGAACGCCTGACCAGGGCTCACGAGGTTCTGGTTCCCCTCGAAGTTACCCGAATCAAAGGACAAGTACGTCGGCGTCGACGTCGTTCGCGTCGTCGGAGACGGTAAGTTGACGATCCTGGCTCGTTTCCCACACGCCCGAACGGCGATCTCCATGTCCGATACGTCGATGGGGTCACCCGCGACGTGTGTGATTCGAACGATCTGATCGTCTGAACCACTGGCATCGCTCACCAGCTCACCACTCGATTGGCCGACGATAGGCCCGGGCTGTGTCGTGTCCTGGGCGAATCCAAGCGCAACTACCGAGACTGTCGACGCGAGGATGACCACGATCGCGACCATCAGGATATTCGAGATGACGGGCGAGATGCCACGCGATGATCGGGGGGCCCGCATCTATCGATACATGTGCAGCCGAGCACAAAGTCGCTGTGGTCGTTTCGGCTACTGACAGCGGTCGTGGACGGTCTCGTCGTTCTCATTCGGACCGCGAGGCTCACCGGGAACGATCGGCTCACCACAGGCGGCACAGGTGAGAGAGTGATCGTCGTCAGTGCCGTCGCCAGTCTGATCGTCCGCTTCGTCGACAGCCGAGTCGTCAATTTCGTCGGCCGTATCGTCTGCCGTCTCCCCGAAGTCGACGGCGACCTCGTCACCGGTCGTGTCGATATTGAGTTCGTCGTTGACGCCGCAGTACTTCGTGGTCGCGTTGAAGCCGAAGATCAGTGCACCGATCCCAGCCAGCAGGCCGCGGAGTCGTTTGCCGTTGCGAAGCGAGCGGATCGCTGCGATGCTGAGGACGACAGCGAGGACTGCTCTGGCGAGCCTGTCACGGCCGCCGACGTTTTCAGGAAGATCCATATCGGTCGAAGGTCCCCCGCCGCCTTAGGTTCCACGCTCGCGGCGATCAATCGCCTTCGGTGGCCGAAACGGTGTAGATGCCCGCGTTCTCGCCGGGTGAGGCACTGGTCACCAGCGAGACCCCGACGGTCAGCACCAGCCCGAGCGCCATCCCGACGACGCTGGCCGACCAGCCACCGAGGTAGCTCCCCGGCACCATCGGGAGGAAGACGCTCGCGAGGTAGAACAGCTGTGACCCGCCGACGCCGGCGTACATCCCCCAGCGAGTGGTCCGGGTCCAGTATAGCGCGAGCAGCACCGGGAACGCGAGCTGTGCGAATCCGCCGAAGGCGGTGTCGCCGATCTGGACGAGCGTCCCCGGGGCGTAGAGGCTGGCGACGAACGAAGCGGTCGCGAAGACGACGACGCCGGCCCGCGCCAGCAGTGCCTCGCGGTCCCGCTCCGAGCGCAGGAGGCGGCCGGCGGCGACGGCGACCGCGAGCAGCGCGTGCCAGAAGCGGTCGACGAGCGCAGAGGAGTCCTGTTCCGTCGGCTCCTCGTCGGCCAGCTCCGTCAGCGGCCGGTAGAGGTCTCGCGTGAGATACGAGGCGCCCGACAGCAGCATCGAGTCGCTGGACGACATCATCGCGGCCATCGCGCCGGCGACGACTGTGGCGGTGAACCACCCGGCCGTGTACTCGTTGAGCACCGCCGGGATGACGTTGCCACCCTCCGGGACGGTCACACCAAGCCCGGCGGCCCACGCGCCCAGCATGAACGCCGGGACGAAGAGCAGGACGACGAGGACCGGCCACAGCGCGAGCGTCCGCTTGAGCACGGTCTTCGAGCGAGCGACGAAGAAGCGCTGATTGATCTGCGGGAACATCGTCACGCCGAAGGCGATCGAGATCGCCGTCGAGAGGACGTACTCCTGGGTGTAGAGGCCGCCACCGAGTGCCAGGAACTCGGGGTTCGTCCCGGCGATTGCGTCGGTCGCTGCCGTCGGGCCGCCCACTGCCGCGAGCACCCACGCCACGGCCGCCCAGATCAGGCCCAGCATCAGGATGCCCTGGAGTGTGTCCGTCCAGGCAACACCGCGCATCCCAGAGATCGCGACGTAGACGATCATGAACAGCGTGATCCCGCCGGCACCGACCCAGAACGGCACCGCGCCGCCGGTCAGGCCGACGATGGCCTGTCCGGCCCCTTTCTGCTGGAGCATCACGTAGGGGAACAGCCAGAAGATGCTGATCGACGCGACGAGGCCGCGCAGGAGCCGCGAGCCGAACCGGTCGCCCAGCATCTCGCCCAGCGTGACGTAGCCGTGACGCTGGCCGACGAGCCACTGCTTGTACCCCAGCACGTACCAGAGGACGGCGAAGATGATCCCGTCCATCAGCCCCATGACGAGGATCCACTCCGGGCCGGCACTGAACGCGAGGTTCGGCCCGCCGAAGAAGGTGAACGCCGACAGCAACGTCGCGAACGTGGTAAACAGCAGGACCACGGTCCCGAACGTACGGCTGGCGAGGTAGTAGTCCTCGGCGGTCCGGTCGGTCAGTCGATACGCCACGAGGCCGACGGCCGCGGCCACGACCATGTACCCGGCGACGATACCGAGTTGGAGTGTCGTCTCAGCCATCTCGATCCACCTCCCCGGTACCGGCGCGGTCGCCGGTCGCCTCGATCCCGACGCCCCAGCCGTAGCGAGTGAACGCGAAGAAGCCCATCGACGCCAGCACCATCCAGCCGACGTGCCACCAGAGCCACAGCGGCAGGCCGGCGACCACGGTACTGTCCCGCCAGAGGAACCACGGCACCGCGAGCGCAGCGAGCACGAATGCGCCCGCTCCCCAGCCGAGTAGCTCGAACCGACTGTGACTCCCGTCCGATCGCTCACTCATCGTTGCCGTCGCTTGCGACTGCGGCGATAAAGAGGTAACGGCTCTTCAACTGCTCCGACTGAAGAAATATACTGTTCGACCGGGGACCGTCACCGGCCGACCTCCTGTCGCTGGTGAGGGTAGTTCTGATTTCCGGCAGTACCAGACGGGTTATCGTCGCGACTTACCGGTCTACACTGACCTCGGGGCCGGCGCTATCCGGAACTGATCTACAATAAACCGTATCAGTCGCGTGTCGTGAGCGATTGACAGGCAGCCGCAACTATTTCAACCCCGACACCAAAATCCGACGCATGCAGACAGCAATCCAGCTGTACTCTCTGCGGGAGATCGACGAGTCAGTCCTCGATATCATCGCGCGCGTCGGCGAGACGTCGTTCGACGGCGTCGAGTTCGCCTACCGCGTCAACGAGGAGCCGGCCGAAGACGTACGACAGGCACTGGACGACGCCGGTCTCGTCGCGTCGTCTGCCCACGTCGGTATCGAGGCCCTCGAAGACGACCTCGACGGCGTGATCGAGGCCGCCGAGACGCTGGGCTACGACGATATCGTCGTGCCGTGGCTCGACCCGGAGCACTTCGAGACTGTCGAGGCCGTCGAAGCCTCCGCAGAGCGACTCTCGGAACTGGCCGAGGCCGTCGCCGAGCACGGGATGCAACTCCACTACCACAACCACGACCAGGAGTTCGTCGAGACCGACGAGGGCATCGCCTTCCACCTGCTGGCCGAACTGGCGAGCGACGATCTCATGTTCGAGGTCGACGCGGGCTGGGCGCTGGCCGGCGGTGTCGATCCGGTCGAACTCCTCCACGACTACGGCGACCGGATCTCGCTGGTCCACTTCAAGGACGTCCACCTCGACAGCGAAGCGGCCCCAGCACTGGGCGAGGGAGATCTCGACATTCCCGCTGTCGCCGAGGCCGCCCACGACATCGGTGCGGAGTGGGCGGTCTTCGAGAACGACGACCCCGCGGACCCCATCGAAGCCCTGCCCCACGGCGCGCAGGTCCTCGACGACGTGATCTGATCGGTGTGAGCGATCGGTCGGAGCGGCACTGACGGCCGAGCAGTTCGGTCCCGCTGCTGTCGAAGTCTGGCCCCGGTCGGCAAGTATTTGAGTCGCCCAATCCAACTTGAATCTGACACGAACACGGGGCGACCCCCCGTCACTGGGACCCAGAATGCAGGACTCTACCAAGTATCTCATCCACGCGGACTTTACGGCCAGAGGCGTCGTCGAGCGCAACGACGTGGTCGGTGCGGTGTTCGGCCAGACCGAAGGATTGCTCGGCGACGAACTCGACCTCCGGGAGCTACAGGAAGGGTCGAAAGTCGGACGGATCGACGTCGACGTGACCTCAGAGCAGGGCCAGTCCTTCGGCGAGATCACGATCGCCAGCGGACTCGATCGGGTCGAGACGGCGATCCTCGCGGCCTCGCTCGAGACGATCGAGCGCGTCGGCCCGTGTCGCGCGACCGTCACCGTCACCGAACTCGAAGACGTGCGCAGCGCCAAGCGTCGTGAGGTCGTCGACCGTGCGACGGAGTTGCTCGCGGAGTTCGAGGCCGACGCCGTCACCTCTCACGACATCGTCGAGGAGGTCCGCCAGCGCCTGCGCGTCGAGGACATCACCGACTACGAGGGGCTGCCCGCTGGCCCGCGCGTGGCAGACAGCGACGCGGTCATCGTCGTCGAGGGGCGTGCGGACGTGCTTCAGTTGCTCCAGTACGGCGTCAAGAACGCGATTGCCGTCGAAGGCACCGACGTGCCCGAGGCAGTCGCCGACCTGAGCAGGGAGCGGACGGTCACGGCCTTCCTCGACGGCGACCGGGGCGGCGAGCTCATCCTGAAAGAGCTCGCACAGGTTGGCGCTGTCGATTACGTCGCCTTCGCGCCGGCCGACACCGGCGTCGAGGACCTCACTCGCTCGCAGATCCTCGAAGCGCTTCGCGACAAGGTGCCCTACGAGGCCGTCGACGACGCCAGTCCTGCGTCGACCGACACGACCGACGAAGCCGAGCAACGCGCGCTCACGTCGGGCGGCACTACCGTCGAGCCGACGGCGTCTGCGGGAACCGACCCCGCCAACGCGGGGGCAGACGACGGGCATCCCCAGCGCGAGCCGGGTTCCGAAGGTGCGACCGGGGCAGAAGTGGTCTCTCAGCCGGCTGGAGAGGTCGCCGACGAGACACCCACAGCGGGGTCAGCCGGTGAGCAGTCCGCCGTTTCCGGTGAGCCGGCCGAGGACGACGCGGAGCCGCCGGTGACGGTCGCGGCTCACGCCCAGGCGGTCATCACCGGCGACACCGGAACGGTGCGCCTGCTGGACGAAGACGTGACCGTCCTCGTCGAAGGGCCGGCCGAGGAAGCCTTCGAGTTGCTGTCCGAGAGCGATCCCGTCCCGTCGGCTATCGTTCTCGACGGCACACTGTCTCAGCGCGTCCTCGACGTGGCCGCCCAGCGCGGCGTCGAACAGATCGTCGCCCGCGCGGAAGGCGAGTTCGTCAAACAGCCCGTCTCGGTCCGCGTGCGGACGATCGACGCCTTCTGAGACGGAGTGTTGTAGCGTTTTTCAGGAATCGTTTCTCTCGGTCAGGATTGCCGGAACCCTTCTACAACAATCCCTATCACTGTTCTACGATAGTGTCCGCTCGAAAAGCAGTCCGTCGCCGTGGTCGTAGTGGTCGGCGACCGTCTCGACGACGGCGAACCCGTGCTCCCAGTAGAAGGCGTGGACGCTCTCCTCGTCCGCGCGGGCAGTGAGCCGGACGGTCTCGACACCGTCGGCGGCTAACCGGTCCAGCAGCGCTCCCATCAGTACGGAGCCGACGCCCTCGCCCTGTCGGTCGGGTGTGACGGCGAACTCCGCGACGTAGGCCACGGCGTCGTCCGGCACGACCAGGGCGTAGGCGATCGGTCCGCCGTCGCCACCCTCGGCGACGAGAACCAGCGACGGCTCGCCGAGGGCCAGTTCCAGCAGGTCCGGCCACGGATCGGAGAGTGTGGCGGTCTGAATCCGGCGCAGGCGCTCCCGGTCGTCGGGCCGACCTTCGCGGATCATAGGAGTGTGGCGAACGCGACCCCGCCGCCGACGATGGCCGCCGAGAGCGTCGCCAGCAGATTCACGCTCTGGTTGCCGAGCGTCTCTCCCTCGACGGTCGCACCCAGCACGCTGTCGACGAGCATCCCTGCGAAGCCCGCGCCGAGGATCACCAGCGTCCCGGCCGCTTCGATCTGCTCGAACAGCCCGCCCGCGATGCCGGCGATGAGGCCGGCACCGACGAGGCCGGCGACCGCGCCCTGCCAGGTGACGGCGCCGTCGGTGCCCGGTTCGACGCGTTCGAAGGTCGTGATCAGCCGCGGGTTGTCGTAGAGGCCGCCGAACTCGCTGGAGAAGGTGTCGCTCATCGCGGCGGCGACCGCGCCCGCGAAGACGTACAGCAAGAGGAGTCGGTCGACGCCGGGGATGCTGGGGCTCGCGGCGGCACCGAGCACAGCGACCAGCGCGACGATGGAGTTGGCCAGTACGTTCCCGCTGCCGCGCGCGCCGTCGTTGTCCTCGGCGATCCCGCGGTCCTGTTTCTCGTCGAAGCGGAACTTCGAGGAGAGCCCGCCCAGTCCGAAGAACGTGATCAACATGGCGAACCAGCGGAAGTCGCCGAGCACGATCGTCAACAGCCCGAGCAACACGCCGGTCAACATCCCCGGCAGCGACGCCGTCTCCAGTGCGTAGGAGACGTAGCCCAGCACGACTGTCACGGCGAGTGCGAGTGCGATCCGGCCCACGGTCACGTCCTGCAGCGGGAGATCGGAGAACAGCCACAGCACCAGCGCGATCGACAGCAGGACGAGCGGGTCGTCGCGCTCGAACAGGACCGACCGGAGCAGTGCACCGAGCAGCGCGCCGCCGATCGCGTAGAACGCCAGCAGTGCGAGGGATTCACTCGAGAGTCCCCCACGGACGAGCATCGCGGCGATCGAACTCCCGGCTGTCGCACCGAAGAACCCACCGGTCACGAAGCCAGCAGTCGCAAACACGCGGTCGGTGCTCACCCGCTCGACGAGCCGTGCCCCGAGGTTGCCGTAGGCCAGCACGAACACGCTGGCGACGAACACCGGGATCGGTAGCCCGAACTGGATCGAGAGCAGCGACAGGCCGGCGACGGCCAGTACGAACCCGGCGAGGCCGTACAGCGTGTCGTCCTCCCGGTCACCGGGTCTGGCGAACAGTTCGAAGAGCGGCCCGCTGTCGACGACTGTCAGCGCCAGCGCTGCGATGGCGACGAACGGGGCGACGGCCGCCACGGTCGCCAGCCAGACCGGCTCGACGCCGTCGATCAGTGCCACCCCGAGCGCCAGCGTCCCGACCAGCGCGAACCCCACAGCCCGCCGGACAGGTGATGTCACGTCAGGCCCGTTCCGTGGAGAGCCACTTACCCTTTCCGAACTTGCCGACCGGTATCCACTCTCCGAGACGACAGAATTAGGCTCGTCGGCGCTATAAGCACCGGCGTGGCCATCTACGACCGCTATCTCGCCGCCCGCCTCCAGCTGAGCGACGCCGACCTCCCGGAGACGGTCGCGCTGGTCATCACCGAGCGGGACCTGCTCGTCGAGGACGCCTACGGGACGCTGGAACAGTTCTTCGATCTGGCGGTCCAGTTCGGGGCCGAGCGGATCGTCGTCTACGTCAGCGTCCTCGACGAGCGTGTCGTGCCGACGATCGAAGCGGAGCTCCAGACAGTGCGTGCGCCCAGAGAGGTCGCGGTGCGAGTGCCCGACGACGACGAACCGGCCGACGCCCCGATCGAGATGCCGATCGGGGC